>OCVV011344361.1_pt1 | contig 126580 bp, 112 predicted proteins | sample 1539721 | NCBI WGS metagenome assembly OCVV01 (sample SAMN02144230, study PRJEB22623) | gut metagenome | biome: sheep rumen | host: Ovis aries | place: New Zealand
AATGTTAAAACCGCTATTATTGAGATTATTCCTATTATTATTACTGCTCCAATTATTTCGATTAATGTAAAGCCTTTTTTATTCTTCATACAATCTACCTCTATTTTATATTATAACATAATAATCTACTTAAAAATACATTTCTCTTCATAATCATCTATTAATTTATTCACTATAAAAGCTTTATCTCTAATCTTACTTAATATTATTCTTTTAAAAAATTTACTATTTGAATACTTAATTATTAGAACGTGCATTTCAGATAATGTTTTGTTAAGCTTTTCATAGCTTCCATTAACTCCAATAACATCATCAAAAAGATTTGGTATTTCTTCTATAAAACCATTTAATCTTAACTTATTTATTGTTGAAGTAAATGTTTTATTCTCCACCAAAGATTTACATACATATTTTTGATATGAATATGCATTTGATTCATATCGATCTCCATTAATCTCTCCATTTATTGCAAATAACAAATTAGCTATTTCACTATTTTCAATATTAAATTTTCTAAAAGAATTAATGATATTAATGATTTCTTCCGTATCGTTTGTATTAAATATTTCTTCTAAAGTAACTTCATTAGATTTTTTCAAAATATTCAATGTCTTTTTATCATAAATTGTTCTACTTAATCCTGTCCTAACATAAACATATTTTTCATCATATATAATTTCATTATTAATAGAATTAATAGCATGATTTATTTCATGAACAAGATCATCTATTAAAGTAGATAAATCAGTTGATGAATAATTGTTAACTATTATATATTTTTCAGTTCTATAATTACCATTTTCATTTTTTAATAATCTATTAAAAGAAGCACTTATCATATTATTATCTTTCTCAGAAGTATATATTTCCACCTCATTAAAACATTTTAACACCAAATTTTCATATGAAATACCATACTTATAAACAAACACGGGAACAATCAAATATAATAAATGTCTTATATTAGAATCATATTTATATTTATCACAAATATTATTAACAAAAGAAATATATTTATTTAAAAATATATTAATATTACTTTGATTTAAATCCATATAATCATTCCTTTTTTTCTAGTAAAGAAGCCGGATTAATAATATTACTTCCGTACTTATCTTTTATTTTATCAAGTGCAAACTGTACTTTGTCATTGTCACTACCATTAGAATTAAAAATATCATTTTGAATTATCTTTTCTTCTACTAGACCTGATAGTCTTATACCTATATTTCTTATTTTCTCAAAATTCCAAGATTTATACAATATATCAATTACATAATCATATATTTCGTTATTTGAACATATTGGGTTTTCAATAGTAATCTGTTTTGAATAGCTAACAAAATCATATGTTTTAAAAGTAACTGTAACAACTGTAGCATATAGTTTTTTTCTTCTTAAACTTCTTCCTATATCATCAACCTGTTTTAAAAGTATTTTTTTTAAATAATCTATATCGTCACTATCATGATCTAAAGTTAAAGATACACTTATGCTTTTATTTACTGACACACTAGAATCAACAATAGAATCATCTATTCCATTAGCATGATTCCATAATTCCATCCCAAGATTTTTAAACTCTTTAACTAATAAAGTTGGATTTGCTTTCGCAACATCTCCTATCGTTTTATATCCCATTTTAGTTAGCTTTTCAGATGTTTTTTTCCCAACCATAAACAAATCATTAATTGGTAATGGCCACATTTTTGTTTTAATTTCATTATTAAATAAAGTATGTACTTTATTAGGCTTTTCAAAATCGCTCGCCATTTTAGCACATAATTTATTATTAGCTATTCCTATATTAACTGTAAAGCCAAATAATTTATATATTTCATCCTTAATTTTATAAGCCAGTGTTATTAAATCATCATAAATATAGTGCATTCCACTCATATCAACAAAGCATTCATCAATTGAAAATCTTTCAACATCAGGAGAATATTTAGATATATAATTAAACATTTTATCAGACATTTCACGATAATAATGATAATTAGGCGGATATACTTTAACATTTGGACATTTCTTTCTAGCTTGATATAAAGTTTCCGCAGTTACAATACCAAATCTTTTTGCCACTGGACTTTTAGCCAAAACAATACCATGTCTTTTATCTTCATCTCCACCAATAACAGATGAAATAGTTCTGATATCAATTGGATAACCTTCACTTAACAATTTAACAGCAGTCCAAGACAAAAAAGCATTATTAACATCTATATGAAAAATTACTCTATCCATAAAACCACCAATTATATTATAGAAAGTATTTTCGATTGATTCAACATTATAATTTATGTTAGAATAAAAACATAGGAGATATATTATATGAATGAAGATAATAAATCATTTCAACAAATGAATGAAGAAGAAAGAATAACTGCAATAATATATAGTGATCCGGAATTGCGAGAATTATATAGCACTAATAAAGAGGAAGCTATAGCACAAGCAAGAATTAAAATGTTTGAAAATGCAGAAATTGATTCAGTTCCATTAACTACTAAAAGAAATGATGAAAACGAAGAATATAGTCCAAGAATGTAAGGAGAAAGAAAATGAAAGAAAAAATTGATGAAATCGTAAAGAAAGTTCAAAGTGATCCAAAGATGCTTGAAAATTTTCAAAAAAATCCAGTTAAAGCTGTTGAAGACATAGTTGGAGTTGATTTACCAGAAGACCAAATTAACAATATTGTTGATGGAGTTAAAGCAAAAATCAACTTAGACAGCATTGGAAATTCAATTAAGGGATTATTGGGATAATAAAAAAGAGCTACAAAAAGCTCTTTTTTATTTTATTAAACACTCTCCATTCATTTCTTCTGGAATAGGAAGTCCAATTATTTTTAACATTGTAGGAGCAATATCAGCAAGTTTACCATCCTTCAATTCTATTCCTTCTTTAGTAACAATACAAGGAACAGGGAAAGTTGTATGACTTGTTACTGGATTATGAGATTCATCCCACATCATATCACAATTTCCATGATCAGCAATAATTATCAAAGTTCCATCTAATTCTTCAACAACTTTATGATAAATTTTAGCTAAACATTTATCCATATCTTCAACAGCTTCTTTCGCAGCATCATAATTACCTGTATGTCCAACCATATCTCCATTAGCAAGATTCATAATTGTAACATCAAAATTATCTACTTCCTCTAAAAACTTATCAGTAACAATATAAGCGCTCATTTCAGGCATCAAATCATATGTAGCTACTTTAGGAGATGGTATTAATATTTTTTTCATGTCTGGATATTCTACTTCACGACCACCATCAAAGAAGAAAGTAACATGGGCAAACTTTTCTGTCTCTGCAATTCTTAACTGACTAATATTATTATCATGTAAATAATCTACTAAAATATTTTTCATATCCAAATCGTTAAATGCGTGTGGAGCTTTAACAGACTCTACTACAGGAAACATAGTTAGAACTTTCAAATTATTGAATTTCTTTAAATGTAAATTTTTCTCTAAAGCTTTATCATTAACAAAATCAACATTTGTAAAACAAGTAAATAACTCTCTTAATCTATCTTTTCTAAAATTAAAAGTTATAACTCCATCATTATCATTTAAAGGACAATTATTTATTAATCCTGGAATAACAAATTCATCATATACTTCTTTATCATAGTTTTCTTTTATTAAATCTTTATAAGATTTATAAACAGGCCCATCACCATATACAATAGCATCATAAGATAGTTTTAATCTATCATAGTTATCATCTCTATCCATTCCATAATATCTTCCTGAAATAGTAGATATTTTTCCAAATCCCAATTCATCTATTTTTTCTTGTAACTTATCTAAATATTTAAGAGCACTATCTCTAGGAGTATCTCTACCATCTAAGAACAAATCAAAGTAAACATCTGTAACTTCTTTTTCTTTGCATAAGTCTAAAAGTCCTAATAGATGATTTATATGTGAATGAACTCCACCATCTGATAATAACCCCATAAAATGAAGATTTGATTTATTACTTTTTACATGATCTAATACTTCTAATATTTTATCATTTTCTCTAATTGAACCATCTTCAATAGCAGCAGTAATTGCTTGCAAAGGTTGAAGAGCAACTCTTCCACTACCTAAATTCATATGTCCAACTTCACTAGTTCCCATTTGTCCTTCAGGAAGCCCCACAGCAGTACCACTTGCCTGTAATATTGAATGAGGATACTTTTTCATAAGCAGATCAAATGTTGGCTTATTAGCGTTTTTAAATGCGTTACCATCTGGATTTTCTCTTATTCCACATCCATCCAAAATACATAAAACTAATTTTTTCATATTCTAATCTCACTTTCTATACTAAATCTCCAAAACAAAATGTTGCATACAAAGGAATATATCTTATACCCCTCTTAATACAAAAATTATCTTGAGTAACCCTAATTGCTTCAATTGGTTTAAATTTCTCTATATATACAGATAATGCTTTAGATTTAGTCTTATTAAATGGAACTAATTCTATTGGTATTATGTTACCAGTTCTAGTTTGAATAACAAAATCAATATAAGCTTTTCCTAAAGACTGATAATAATATAAACTAAATCCACAACTTATCAAAGACACTGCTACACTATTTTCATATAAAATTGATTTTAGTTGATCATCACTATCAACAATTGATTTATTTATATTTAATTTTTTATATAAAAGTCCAGTATCATTCATGTAAACTTTAAAGATATCTTTATCTTTGAAATTACTAATTGGAGATTTAACATCTTGAAGCTTATAACATTTATATATAAAACCATTATTATGTAAAAAAGTCAATGCATTTTCATACTCTTTACTTCTTCCACCATCTTTAATTAATCCATATTGAAATTTTTTATTAGATTTTAAAAGTTGTTCTGAAATACTATTATATACTTCATTACTACGAATAATATCAATTAAGTTTTCTTGTAAAGACATCTCTTTATTATATGAATCAATTATCTTATCAAAAGAGGAATTAACAAGTAATAAATTATTTTCACGTATTGATAAATCAACTGCTTCAGGCATCCCACCAGTAAGAATAAATTGATTAAAATAATCCATAGCTACTTTATGAAAAGGCATTTTACTATTATTTTTAAAAGAATTTCTTATAAATTCAACAAGCTCTTCTTTTCCAATAGCAACTAAATATTCTTCAAAATCCATTGGAAGCATTGATTTAAACTGTAATTCAACACCTTTAAATTTAGATAAATTATCTTTTAAAGAAGTAACTATAATCACATGATAATCATTTTTAAATTTACCCAAAGTTTTAATAGTATTAACAATTTCAACATCATTAACATTATCTATAACAATTAATGTTTCATTTTTTACAATTTCTTGCTTAGATAAATCACTTAATGCATTAATAATTCCATCAATTGTATTTTGTTTTTGTAATACCTCAAGAAGTTTTTTATTATTATTAGCATCAAAATATATTGTATTACGATAATTATTCTCCCCAAACTTTAATACAGTATAAGTTTTTCCTACTTGCTTGCTACCATAAACTACTAATGGTTTTCTGTTAACATCGAATTGCCATTTTTCAAGGAATTTATTTATTTTACGCTCCATAAAGTGACCTCCAATATCATTTTTCATACTATATAATATAATAATAGCAAATAAAAGTCAAGCAGATAAAATACTAAAAAAAGATGACTAAATCATCTTTTATTGTATTAAATTATCAATATTAATATCTTCATCTGTAATAGTAACTAACAAGTCTTTTCTCTTTTTTTCTTGAGTATTTGTCGCATGTCTAACAATAGTTTTTTCATACATATTTCTAACAAATCTTGCATTTCCAAAATTCTTAGTATTAATATTACTTTCTATTATAGATTTTGCTTTATTAATAGCACTATCAGTTATTTTAAAACCAGCTTTATTAATAAATGATTTAAATATTTCAATTAATTCATCAACTGAATAATCTTTAAATGTTAATGTATATCCAATACGAGAAACAATTCCAGAATTTGAATTTAAAAAGTCTTGCATTTCTTTAGTATATCCTGCAAAAATTACAACTAAATCGTCTCGATAATCTTCCATAGCTTTAATCAAAGTTGCAATTGCTTCATCATTATATGAGCCATTATCACTAGCTAAAGCATAAGCTTCATCAATAAATAAAATACCACCTTTTGCTCTTTCTATTACAGCATTAGTCTTAGGAGCAGTTTGTCCAACATATTCAGCAACTAAATCTTTAGAAGATACTTCTATAAGTTTATTCTCTTTAATATAACCTAAATTATATAAAATACCAGATAATAGTCTTGCAACAGTAGTCTTACCTGTTCCAGGATTTCCTAGAAATAACATATGCAAATTTATATCTTTAATTTTTAATGTCCCTTCAGTTTTTTGTTTCAAAGTAATTAAACTAACTAAATCATTCAATGCATCTTTAACATCTTGTAACCCAACTAAATCATTTAATTCTTCAAATATCTGTTCATTAGATTTAGATTCACCATATTTTGGAATATCATTATTAAAAGAAATATAATTAATTAACTTATCTCTATAAGTAATATAATCATCTAATGTTTTATTATAAGTATTTGTAATATAATCTAATAAAGATACACTTTTTTCTTCATCTAATATAACTTTTGATTTAACTTCATTATAAACGTCTTGAATATCAGGCCTTATACCAACTAATTCAAAAGTAAAATATTTATTTTTTAAATCATTATCGTAAGTCAAAAAAGAATCAATATTATTTTTATTATCAATTAAAATAGAAATATTTTTTTTACTTAAATTGTTTTTTAAATTAAATAAAAATAAATTCTTATCTTGAACATCTTGACTATCAAATGCCTTTAAATCAGTATATGTAACAATTCCATTCTTATAAATTGATGACAAATCAGTATTTTTATTTAAGTTAAACATTGATAAACTAGTAGAACTACTATTTGTAATATAACTACCAGATTTGCTTTTAAAAATATTAACAACTTTATTAATTGTTTCTTTATTATCACAAACTAGTTTAATATTAAAAGTAATATAATTATTTGTTTTTGAATTATTATAATTATCCATATATAAAATAATCTTTTTTAATAATTCAATTGATTTTTCATCTAATAAAAGATTATCCATATCAATTTCTTCATTAACTTCTTCTATTTTCTTAAAATTTGATTGATCAGTTAATAAACTACTACCAAAAAAGTCATCATACATTTTACTAAAATTATTATTATCCATATTTTTTTACCTCTATTTAATTATATAAGAAAAAGGATGATAAATCATCCTTTTTATACTTATTTACTCACCTTTTTTTTCAACTTTTATTTGTAACATTTTATCTTTTAATTCTTTTTCTATATTTTCAAGTTCTTTTTCAGATTCTTGACGTTTAATCTTACCTTGTTCATGTATTTCTATAACTTTATCCAAAGTCTCTAAAATATTTTGATTTGTTTTCTTTAAAGTTTCAATATCTACAATTGCTTTTTCGCTTTCTTCAGCAACTTTAATAGATCCTTGCTTTAATGTTTCACTATTTTTAACAAGTAATTCATTAGTTAATTTAGATACTTCTTGTTGATGTTTTAAAGCTGTCTTAGAATGATTAATACCTAATGCTAAAACCATTTGGTTCTTCCATAATGGTATAGTATTAGTTATTGAACTTTGAATTTTTTCGACAAGTTCAGCATCATTATTTTGAAGTAATCTAATTTGTGGTGCCATTTGTAAAGAAATAATTCTAGTTGTTTTTAAATCATAGATTTTCTTTTCAAAACGATTAATAACATTTTCCAAATCATTAACTTTTTGAATATCCATTTGATCTTTAGTTTCTTCTGCCTTTTTACGAAGTTCAACTAAATCTTTAGTTTTTAACTCTTCAATTTTCTTCTCACCAGCAATAATATAAAGTGATATTTCTTTGAAAAACTCTAAGTTTTTTTGGTACATAGTATCATAAATATTAATGTCTTTTAACATTAATAACTTATCTTTTTCCAAACCACTTTCAATAGTAGTTATGTTATTTTCAATTTTATTATATTTTGAAATTAATTTGTCAATTTCTTTCTTAGCACTAGAAAATATCTTTTCAAAAAATGAAGTATGATTAGAATCATCAACAGCTTTATCAAAAGACTTAATTTCACCAACTAAATCACTAAGTAACTTACCTGTTTCTCCAGCATCTTTTGTCCTAACTTTTTCTAAAACTGAATCACTAAATTTTGAAATTTTATCTTGAGCAGCACTACCAAATTGAATTATTTGAGTTTGATCATTAACATCAATTTCATTATTAAACTTTTCAATAGCATTTTTTTCGTCTTCAGTTAAATTATCATAATTTAGAGATGATTCAATTTCCTTTTCATCAGCTACATTTTTTACATCTACTAGTTTCTCTAGCTCTTTTTGTTCCATTTTTTCAACTTTTAATTCCATACTAATTTCCTTTCAAAAATTCTATTAATTTATTATATGTGTCCATCTTAAGAGATGATACAGTACTTGAAATAACTTTTGGAACTGCAAGACCAATCTTAGTTACATCATAACTTCCACCAGTAATTCCAGTTCTAAATCCATACTTTTCCCAAGCTATCTTTTGAATTTCTTCATCATTATAGGCTTCTAATAATAATTTTCCATTCTCTGTAAACGCTGCAAAGCAGTGACTATTCCAAATTGTTGGAGCTGGATAAAGTATTCTTATACTATCTTTTACTTGTTCAAATCCATTAGGATTAGAATTAGCAAAATCAATTATACTTTTTTCATAATCTACAATCATTGGATTTCCACCCATACCTGTTTTTAAATATCTTTCAAACAAATCTGCAGGTGTATTATTCATATAACCAGATTTAATATAAAAATCTCTTAGTTTTGGCAAATTATTTGCGATATTTTCACTTGTAACTTCTCCACCTGATAAAATTGATAAAAGTAAACCATAATATGTTGCTCCTGGAGATGATGTTACTGGATCAGTTGACCCTATATTAATTGAACCATAAAGATCTTTAAGGCCAATTTCACTCCATTTCTTACCACTTAAAATATAATTCATTAACTTATTCATATCAGAAATAAAATAAACACCATCATCATTAACAGTTACAATTCCTTCATTTTGAAGAGCATCAACAACTTCTTTCCAACTATAAATAACAATTGGAGTATTTAACGTAAGTCCACCAGATAAAACTGTATATCTATCAGATTCTCCTAATTCTTTATTTGGATAATTTTTATAATAGTCATAAAATCTTTGATCTGAAGTAAATAAAGCATCATATTTAGAAACATCTGGAGAGTTAATTGTTAAATTTTCACCATTAGAAATTCTCGAAATAACACTATCATTTCCTAATCCAACTTTTTCTCTTATTAATGGCCATAAAATAGTTTTACCATTACTCCAAGTATCATAAACAGCATTTATTTTATACTTCTCTCTTAATATTTTATTTACATCTGGATCTGCAAGGAAATCTTCCTTTCCACCACCAGTTGCAACATATATTGTTGTTAAATCAGAATAGTCTTCACCAGAACTTTTACCGGAAAAAGTTTTAATTCCAATTATTACTCCAATAAGTACTAAGAAAATAACTATACCAATTATTTGTTTTTTATTCATTTGAATCATCACCATCCTTAACTACTAAATCATTACTATTATAGCCATCTGACTTAAGCATTTGATTATATACTTTCATTTCTGCTTCATTATTTTCAATATCGTTTTGATATAAACTATTAAGAATCTTTCTAAAAGCCAAAGAAGTTTCCTCAACCATTTTAGCACTATTCTTCATAAACTTTTTACTATCTTTCGAAGTTAATTCTTGATTTTCTATTTCGTCATATCTATCTATTATGTTAACACAAACTGGTAAATAATAATCAAGAAATTTATTAGAAGTTGAATTATTAATATTATTTTTTTCAATAGTGTTAATTATCTTATTAGTTGTAGAATTAATATTCTTTAAATATTTTTTTACAGTTTCATCTTCTATTTCTTTTATCATGTCAGAAATATGTTTATTACTCTTCTTTGCACTATCAATTTTTTTTGATAAAGATTCTTCTTTGAAGTCATATTTCTTTTCCTTAGAATCTCCCATAATTAATTCAGAAGCAACGTATGCACCAGCTCCAATTACCAAAGAAGGAATAATTGCAACAGAAAGCCCTAAATAACCAATTGCAAAAAACGAAGCACCTACTACACCAGAAACAATCTCTTTATTTTTCATAATTAGTTATATCCTCTTACAGCTTTAAATGCTTTCAATAAATCAGAGCGACCATCAAATACTTTGCCATTACTTAACTTAGCTAATGAATTTAATTGATCTTCTGAAGCTTGTGCAAATGTAATGGAATAAATTGGTATTTCTCGATTAGAATTTGAATAGGCTTCTTTTACCTCAGAATATGTTCCAACATTTCCCTCTCCATCAGTCATTACAACAATTGAAACATTATATTCATCAGACTCATCTTTCAACATATTAATAGCTTTCTTAACTGATGGGTAAAGTGAAGTACCTCCCATAGGCTCCTCATTAAAAATCTTATATAAGGCATCAGCAGTGTTATCACCTGAAAATGTATTAAATACTTCTAAATCATTATTAAATAATATCATATCTATTTTATCATATTTAGAAAATTGAATTAAATTTAAAGTTGCTTTCTCACCAAAAATAAATTTCATAGAATCTCTTAATGAATCTATTCCCTCGCCATACATACTACCAGAGTAATCTAAGCAAAAAACAACATGTAATGGTTTTCTAAATTCAGACTGATATAAATTCAATGCTGCTAATATTACTTCTTTACTTGGATATTTAACAGAAGAAATATATTTAGAAGTATCAATTCCCCAATCAGGATTAAATAGTTTTTTATCTGCACTATTGGTTACACCGCCATACCATGTACGCCTTCCTAATGATGCGAGTACATTTTGTCCTTCATCACTTAAAATATAAGATTGGAAATCTAAAAAAGTCTTTTTCTTAGCTTCTATTCCATTATTGACAAAAACTAAAGGAGAATCAGATATTGAAACACCATCAACAGGATATATTAAATACAAAGGCTCTTTTCCCATTTGAACCAATTTTTTATTTATATTAATTATAGATGACTCATATGTTACAGCAGCATCATAATCTCCTGAAACAAACGATTCTTCTAAAAAGTCTTCATCTCCTGATGTTCTCTTAAGACCAGAAAAGAAAGATTTCATTTTTGATTTAAGACTATTATTATCCAAATGTTCCAATTTTAAAACTTCTGGATTACCTGCTAAAGTAGCTAAAATATTAAGATAAGCAGAAGCACCACTATTTGTCATAATAGGATTAGCCATACTAAAATTAAGACTTCCTTTTTCTATTAAGGATAACAAATCTTCCATAGTAACTTTTTTATCCATAAGCCCTAAGCTTCTAGCAGTTGATTCTTTAACCCCAAACACTATTGGAGTAATACTAGTAGACTTCAAATTACTTGTTTTTACAACTGAAGAATCTAACATATCAAGCCATATTGAATTAGATGACCAAATCGCATCATATTTTACTCCACTATTAAGAATTTCTACAATTTCTAAATTATCAGCATAGTCTATTTTTACTTCTATATCATTCTTATTAGCATACTCTTTAATAGTATTTTCCATTTCTTTATTATCTGGAGTAGTTATAATACTAAAAACATTTTCATCATACACATTAGACAATTGTTCTGTTTTTGACATATCATTAGCTGAATAAAAAATAGTAAACATAAAATATAATACAAACAAAACAATAATTACTGAAACAATAGAGCTACTACTATCTTTTCCCTTTCCCATAAAAACAATCACACTCCTTTATTTATTCACACTATTATTATAAAATTTATTAAAAAGAAACACAATAAAAAAGAAAAATATTACTATAATACTTTTCTACGTTTCCTTTTATATGAATTATCAAAACTAATAGAAGAAAAATCTGAATTTAAAACAATAGAAAGTTCTTCTTCTACAATTTTAGAATCATATAATTTTATTTCATTATATAATTCATGAATCATATTATCGTCACTATTTTTAATGGCATTATCAAATTTACCTTTCCAAAATCCACGACTAAAGTTAATATCTGGTAAAAGTAAATAGTAAAATCCTAAATCATTCATTTCTCCAAGAGTATATCCTAACTGATATAATTCTTTTTTTGGATCATCAGAAGAAAAATTATATGTACTTAAAGGATCTCTTTCTATAATATTTCCAAAATCATCACTAGTCCAGCTATATTTTTCATAATAATTTCTAAGTCTATTTAATCTATCATTTGGCACATTGTCGAAATCTATAATATAATCAATTCCAATAACTTTAAGCAAATCATTTGCTTCATCAGCCCATAAACTATTGTTAATATCATTTATTTCACTATGAAATGATTTTTCTATATTATATAATTCTTTTCTAATATCAATAAGATCATAATTTTCTCTTATTTCTTCTAAAGTATCTTTTTCATACATATCTCTTCTTTTTTTATTTCCCAAAATACACCTCCAAAAGGCATTAAAGATTTTTACAATAATCTAATCTAAGTTTATCTGCAACAGTTACAATAAATTCAGAATTAGTAGGTTTTGCCTTATCTATATCAACACTGTGACCAAATATTTCTTCCATTAGATCCCAGTTGCCTCTATTCCAACTAACCTCAATTGCATGACGAATTGCTCTTTCTACTCTTGAAACAGTAGTAGCAAATGTTCTTGCAATATCAGGATATAATTCTTTTGTAATTCCTCCAATAAAACTTGGATTATCATATATAAGCATTATACCTTCTCTTATATACTGATATCCTTTTATATGAGAAGGAACTCCCAATTCATGTAAAATCTTAGTAACAGAAATTTGTAAATTGTTATGATATATATCTATAGTACGTACATTACTATTATTTTTAAAACAGCTTACTATTTTTCTTTCTAAGTCAGATAATTCAAATGGTTTTAACATAAAATAGTCTATACCAAATTCTGACACTCTTCTAATCATTTCATCAGAATTACATGAAGTTGTTACAATTACTTTTTTATCAATTAAACTTTTCTTCATCTCTTCTAAAATATCTAACCCATCTTTTTTAGGTATTATTAAGTCTAAAACTACTACATCGTAATCACTTTGACACTCCTTAATCAATTTTAGCCCTTCTACACCATCATAAGCTTCTAAACATATATTGATATTTGCGTGATCACTAAAATACTTCTTTACCATGTTGATTAATTCTACATCATCATCAATCATAAGCACTTTAATGTTATTCATATTTATCCTTTCTTCAACTGCACGCAATATAATTATAGTAAAAGAAAAAAATAAAGTACATAGCATATTTTATCTACTTATGTAAAAAAATGTCGATAAAAGTAAAAATGTGAGTTATCTACTCACATTTACTCATAATATATAAAAATTCCTCAGGTTTTGTACTTGCTCCACCAATTAAATAACCATCAACTATATCAAGTTGATTTAATGTATCCACATTTTTTTGATTAACGCTTCCACCATATAATACACTTACTCTTTTTCCATACTTATCCTGTATTAAATCTTTAATATAGTATGTTACATCCTCTATATCTTCATTTGTTGGAACTTTTCCAGTACCAATTGACCAAACTGGCTCATAAGCTACAATTACTTTTTCCATATCGTCTGGATTTAATTCATCAAAAACTTCCATAATTTGTTTTCCAACAACATCTTTTGTAACATTATTTTCTTTATCTTCTAAATGTTCACCAACACAAAAAATAGGAATTATATCATTCTTAAATAAATTATTAATCTTATTAACAAACATATGACCATTTTCATGTTGATCACTTCTTCTTTCAGAATGTCCAACAATTGAATATGAAACACCTAAAGAATTTAACTGCTCAGCACTAACTTCACCTGTTGAAGCACCATTTCCCTTTTCAGAAACATCTTGACTACCAACTAAATATTTTGACTTATCTAGATATAAATCAATATAAATAGAACTAGGGCAAACTACAACATTATTGCAATTTCCTTTTTTTGTTTTTTCAATAAAATCTAAAACTTCACTCCTATTTAGATATGTTTTTTGATTTCCTACGACTAATTTCATTTTTATCTTTACTCACTTTCTTACTATTTTTTATTTTTCCAACCAATTTACCGATAACACCATAATTATCATATTTTTTATGTTCGATAGCATGTTTATAAACATCTAGTGCTCTTTCGCCATAATATTTTGAACTATGAACTTCCGCATTTAATCTTGCTTGTTTTTGTAATAATTTCAATTTATTCTTATCATTAAATAACTCTAATACAATATCAACATACTCTTCTTTATTTTTAAATATTCTTCCATTCAAACCATCAACTACTGTATTTCTAAAACTTTCGTCATCAATGCATATTGGTGCTATTGAAGCTGCCATTGCTTCAATAACAGTTAATCCTTGTGTTTCACTAGTTGATGCTGTTGCAAAAACATCAGCAGCACGATAATACTTTGGTATATCTTCCCATGGAACTTTTCCAACAAAAATCACATTTTCTTCAATTCCAAGATTTTTTGCCATATTTTTATAATTGTCCATATCAGGACCATCACCAATTATTATTAAATTGATCTTTTTATTACTTTCATTAATTAATTTTTGTCCTTCTAACAAAAGATCAATATTCTTCTCTTGAGCAATTCTACCAACAAATAGAATATTAAAATCTTTTTTAGAAATTCCAATTTTTTTTCTAACTTCTTCAACATCCTTTTCATCTATGTTTTCAGCATAAAATCTATCAATTTCAATTCCAGTTGGAATAATATAAATATTTTTGTCAACATTATACTTTTCTTTAAATAAATCATAAATCTTCTTTGTAGGTACAATTAACTCATTAGCAGTTTTGTCACAATAAAATTGAGTCAAATATTCAACTATTTTTTTACTAGGTTTATCAAAATAACCCTTAGTAATATAGTAAATATAATCTTCATATAAAGTATGATATGTATGAACAAGAGGAATATTATATTGTCTTGCTACAAATCTTGCAAAAGTTCCAACACTAAATTCTGTATGTGAATGAATTACATCTAACTTCCACTTTCTAATAATATTCATCGCTCTAATAGGATAAACACTTGTAACACGATAGTCATAAATTCCAATTGGTAGTCCTGGAATTCTTATAACTGTATTATCTTCATCAAATTTATAATGAAATGTCTCATTATTTAATGTTACTACAAATACTTGATGTCCCTTCTTTTCTAATGCTTTTTTTAACATATAAACACTAGTAGAAACCCCATTAATAAATGGAGGATATGTATCTGTAAATAAACCTATTCTCATTTTTTTGCATCTCCTTTAAAAAACCCCAGTGATATTCCTCCAATAAGAACGCCAAAATAATAAGTAATACTACGCCAAATAATTAACGAAGCATTCAAAGGAGCAGATGGTAATGAATTTTCAAAGAAAAGTAAATATGAGCCTTCAATACCAACACTTCCACCAGGAATTGGAACAAAATTACCTACTAATAATATAAATGCTGATGAAACAAATACTTGCATCAATCCTATATTATAACCTAAACTTTTAAAGACAAAATAAGGAATTAAATAAAAAATAACTAATGCAACAAAATTTAATAAAATACAGCTTAAAAATAATTTCATATTTTTCTTAAGCATTGTACCACTTTCATTATATTCTTCTAATTTTTCATTTAACAATAATGTCGTTTTCTCAACATCTTTTATAATTTTAAATTTAACACCTAATTTAAGAGCAATCTTAACAACAAAATTACTAAACTTTTTAGAAAAACTTACAAATATTAAAAATAGTCCAATTATTATATTTATAACAAATCCCAAAATAATCATATTTCCTAAGATTGGAGTTAATGAACATAAATTATATCTAAAGTTTAATCCTAAAGCAATAAATCCGATTAGAATTAAAGCTATTTGATACATTATAAATTCTTGAACGATAATATTAGTGGCATTAGCTACTTTAATTCCACTTTTAGTAAGCATATATACTTGCATTGGTTCTCCACCAGTTGCAAAAGGAGTAATACCATTAAAGAATTGAGTAATCAAAGTTTGATGTAGTATTACTCTGAATTTAATTTTTTTCTTATATCTTTTAACAACTAAATACAATGATAATGCTCTAAAAAACCAATACAGTACAATTAATAAAAAACTAAATAAAATTAACCATTTATTTGCAAGTAACATATTATCAACTATAGATTGAAAATTATCTTTTAAGATAAAATACATTACTACAACAGCAATTAGTAATAATATAATAGTATTTCTTTTAGCATTCTTCATTATTCAGAAATAGAAACTACACCAGGTAATTCTTTTCCTTCCATAAACTCAAGTGTAACTCCTCCACCTGTTGAAGCATGGCTTACTTTATCTTTATATCCTAAATTACTTGCAGCAGCAACAATATCTCCACCACCTAAAATAGTAGTAGCATTAATATTAACTAATTTATTTAAAACTCTTTCTGTTCCCTTAGCATAATTAGAGAATTCATATACACCTAAAGGTCCATTCCAAAATACAATCTTAGCTGTATCTAAAATACTTGAAAATAATTCAACAGTCTTTGAACCGATATCTAATCCCATTTCATCTGAAGAAATGTTTTCTACTAATACTTCTTTAAATGGCACATCATTAGAATATTCTTTAGCAACAACAGTATCTACAGGTAAAACTATTTTATCTGGATTTTCACTCATTATTCTCTTACAAAAATCAATGCTTTCTTCATCCAAAATAGATTTTCCAATATCAATTCCTTTTGCTTTTTCAAAAGTAAATGCCATTCCTCCACCAATTAGAATTTTATCAGCTTTTTTTACTAAATTTTCAATTACTCCAATCTTATCAGATACTTTACTTCCACCCAAAACAACTACAAATGGATGCTCTGGATTTACTAATACAGAAAGAGCATTAACCTCTTTTTCAACTAAGAATCCTAATCCACTAGGTAAATGACTTGCTATTCCTACATTTGAAGCATGTGCTCTATGAGCAGTTCCAAATGCATCATTAATAAATAAATCACCTAAAGAAGCCCAATATGCACCTAGTTCAGGATCATTTCCACTTTCTTTTTTACCTGGAACATCTTCATATCTTGTATTTTCCATTAACATAACATCACCAGATTCTAGTGAATTAACCATAGATTCAAGTTCTTTTCCACGTGTTACTGGGCAGAATTTAACTTCTTTATTTAATAATTCACTTAATCTAACAGCAACAAGCTTTAAACTATTCTTCTCTTTATCAGCTTCTTCTTTAATTCTTCCTAAATGAGACATTAAAATTAGTTTTGCACCATTGTCTAATGCATACTTAATAGTAGTAAGACTTTGAACTATCCTATTATCATCTATAATTTTCCCATCTTTAATTGGAACATTAAAGTCACATCTAATAATAACTTTTTTATTATTTAAATCATAATCTCTTATTGTTTTTTTCATATTTATCTCCTATTCAAAGAATATTATATCAAATTTATTAAATATTGAAAAGTCCTTATAAAAAAAGTAAAATGTGAGTTTATTCTAGAATAAAAAAAAGTTAGCGACTTTAGTCACTAACAATTATTTTAATTAAAATTATTTCATTAAGTATTTTGCTGTTCTAACCATTTGAGATGAATAACTCATTTCATTATCATACCATGCAACTACTTTAACTAATTGCTTTCCATCAACATCTAATACATTTGTTGATAAACCATCAACAACTGCACCATAATGACAACCAATTACATCACTTGAAACAATTGGATCCATTGTAAATTTAATTGTTTCACTTTGATGATTTTCAAAAGCTTTGTTAACTTCTTCAGCAGTTACATTCTTCTTTAACTCTAATGTTAAATCAACAACAGAACCTGTAGGCACTGGAACACGCATTGCAGCACCATCTAATTTTCCTTTTAATGCAGGAAGTACAAGTCCTATTGCACTTGCAGCACCAGTTGAAGCAGGAACAATATTTGCAGCACATGCTCTTCCACGTCTAGCTTTAATTCCTTTTTTATGTGCGATATCAAGTGTTGCTTGATCATTAGTATAAGCATGAACTGTTGTCATATATCCTTTAACAATTCCATATTCATTTTCAAGTACGTTAAGTACTGGAGCTAAGCAGTTTGTTGTACAACTTGCTGCAGAAATAATCTTTTCACTACCATCTAATGTTTCATGATTAACATTATAAACAATAGTCTTTAAATCACCTTTCGCAGGAGCTGAAATAATTACTTTCTTTGCACCAGCAACTATATGAGCATTTGCTTTTTCATCACTAGTAAATGCACCAGTACATTCAAATACTACATCTACTCCTAAACTTCCCCATGGAAGTAAAGATGGATCTTTTTCTGCATAAACAGGTATCTCTTTTCCAGATACTACTAATTTATCACCAGAAAAACTAATATCATCTAATTTGTAATTTCCATGATTTGTATCATATTTTAACAAATATGCTAACTGTTCTGCATCAGTTAAATCATTAATTGCTACAATTTCAAAATCAGGATCATTATCCATCAAACGAAATACTAACCTTCCAATCCTTCCAAATCCATTAATTGCTACTTTTACCATATTTTATCATCCTTCCTTTTATTTAAAACAACTTCCACCAATAAATTCTCTTAATAAAGAGTCATCAGGTATTGCCTCTGAAGTTATTGGTAAAAATGTTTTTAACATATTAATTAATCTTACAGCATCTTTATACTGAGGACTAGTATTAGGCACAGAGTATAATAAAGGCTCAACATATGTCTTTAAAACACCTATTTCATATATTAATGCTGTATTGAAAACTACATCAGCAGAATCTTGATTAGGGAAAATATGTTTTTCCTCACCCAATCTAACTTTTTTCCATCCTTTTAATGTATCTTCTACTTTGTATCCTCTTGTTCTATTATCTCTAACAATTCTTCTTAATAATCTATTATCTGTTGTAGATATTCTATTATGATTATCAATTGATAAAACTGTCAATGGAGATAAATATATTTTAAATTTATTCTTTCTATCAATAGAAGTCAATATCTTATCATTTAAAGCATGAATTCCTTCAATAATTAAAACTTCATTACTTCCTAAATAAGTTTCTTCAGTTCCAGGCTCAGATTTTCCAGTTATAAAATTATACTTAGGAAGTCTTACGCCTTTTCCATTCAATAAATTTTTAACATCTACATCAAATGCTTTGATATTAATAGCTTCCAAACATTCAAAGTCATACTCACCATTTTCATCCTTTGGAGTATTTTCTCTATCTACGAAATAATTGTCCATTTCTATTTCTCTTGGCAATAATCCAAAACTTCTTAAATACATAGATAGCTTTTTACAACTTGTAGTTTTTCCTGAAGAAGATGGCCCAGCAATCAAGATAACTTTAACATCTTTCTTTCTACTAACAATTTCACGAGAAATACTTAATAGTCTATTGCTTTGCAACATTTCTTCAATTCTAATTATATCATCTGCTCTTCCATTTGAAACTACTTTATTTAAATCAGGAACATAACCTATCTTCATGAGATCTGCCCACTTTTGATATTCATTAAATACATCAAATAGCATAGGATGATGCTCATAAGGCTTTATACCATCAATATAAATAGTTGGGAATAACAATACAAAACCTCTATTATTTAACCATTTTAAATCAAAATCCTTAAGTACACCAGTACCTATAGGCATTAAGCTAAAGAAATAATCATATAACCCACCTAGCTTATATAAAGTAACATTTGAACTAGTATCATAATGAAGTAAGTTTACTTTTGAAACATCCTTATGAAATTTAAAATATTCTATAGCTTCATCTCTTGCCACATTACATTTAGTAATGGACATATCTTTATCTACTAATTCAAGCATTTTATCTTTAACCATTTTAAGTTTCTTCTCAGTTATATCAAAATTAGAAGTAATATAAATACCTTTATCAATAGAATATTTAACTGAAACTTTAGCACTATAGCCAAACAGATTTGAAATAGAATAAGATAGTAAAAATATTAAGCCATTAACATATACTCTATTTCCCATTGAATCTTTTAAATCTACAAATTTAATATCTTCTTTTGCATTTACATAATCATTTAATTCTTTATATTTATTCCCAATTTTAGCTAATAATATTGGATATTTAAACTTATCACGATACTCATCAGCCAAATCTTTATAAGTAATGCCGAATGTAATATTTCTTTTTTCTCCCATCACTGAAATTTCTATATTATTTATCATTTAATCCCTCTATTCTACAAAATAATTTTATCAAAAATTAAAATAAAATACAAATTATTATATTATAAATAATTACTTATATACTTAATATTATAAAAAAAAATGAAAAGAATGTATATAAAAAAATAATTATAATAATTATAATAATAGGTGATAACAATGAATTTAGTGCCAATTATTATAGAAAATGAAAACGGAAAAGAAAAAAGTTATGATATTTATTCTAGATTGCTAAAAGATAGAATTATTTTTTTATGTGGAGAAATAAATGATGAACTAGCTAATTCAGTTATAGCAGAACTACTATATTTAGATTCACAAAGTAATGAAGATATCTATCTTTACATCAATTCTCCAGGAGGAGAAATAACTGCAGGAATGGCTATATATGACACAATAAATTACATAAAAAGTGATGTATCAACAATTTGTATAGGCATAGCAGCATCTATGGGAGCTTTTTTACTGCTTTCTGGAACAAAAGGAAAAAGATACTCACTAGAAAATAGCGAAATAATGATTCATCAGCCATTAGGTGGAGTAAAAGGGCAAGCAACAGAAATAAAAATTGTCGCTGAAAGAATATTAAAAATTAAGAATAAATTAAATAAAATAATATCTAAGAAAACAAACATTCCAATAAAAAAGGTTGAAAAAGACACAGAAAGAGATTATTATTTAGAACCAATAGAAGCATTAAAGTATGGAATTATAGACAAAATAATAAAAAATAAATCATAATGATTTATTTTTTTAATCTATTTGCAAGTTCTCTTATTTTTCTAAACCTATGGTTTAAACCAGACTTAGTAATATTTGTATTGGTTTCTAATGAGATTATTTGACTAAGTTCAGATAAAGATGTTTCCGGATATTTTTTTCTATATAAACAAGCTTCACGTATTTTATCATTTAATAAATCAAATCCCATTTCATTTTCAATCAATTCTATGTCCTTTAATTGTGAGTTACAAGTCTCTATAATCTTATCCATATTTGCTTGTTCACAATTATTTAATCTATTAGTGTTATTTTTTTGCTCCTTATATATTCTTATATTTTCATAATACAATACTGCTTTAAAAGCACTTATGATTTTTAAAAAATCGCTTATTTTTTCTGCTTCTTTAATATAGACCATATATTTGGTATCACGTACTATTATTTTTGAGTTCATATCAAATTCATTAAGTAATCTCTGAACAAATACAGCTTCATATTTATTCTCAAAACCAAACTCTAAATGATATTGAGAGGTTTTTGGGTCATTAATACTTCCTTTAGATAAAAAAGTTCCTCTTAAATATGCTTTTTTATCTTCTATAGAATCAATCATATAATCTCTTGGATTTTCAATAAAGTTACCATCTAAATTAAAAACAGACAAATCATTCAAAATTGATTGAACTTTTGAATTAATAGATATTATATATATTTTTTTCTTGCTGAAATTTGCTATTTTCTTTTGTTCTATTATGGCATCTACACCATAAATTGATTTAATCAATAAATAAATTCTTTTAGCAACTTTTGCATTTTCAGTCGACAATTCAACAATATTATTAGATACTTTTGCATTACTTCTTACAAAAGCAGATAACTCAGCTATATTTTCTGTATTAGAAAACGAAAGTAAACATATTTCATTTTTCACATTAGTAGTAAAAGACATAATATCACAAATAACCAATAAATTGATTCCTTTCATTCACTTTTTTAAACTTAATGCTTATTATACAACAAAACCACATAAAATGTGGCTTAATTTATAAAAAGATATAAAATAGAAACTATAATAATTAATGAACAAAATAGCAAAGATGGGTAAAAAAGTTTATTGATTAATGCTGTCTTATTATTGTAATCAAATAAATCACTATTTTCTTCTTCATCACTTTGTTCATAAAAAGCACTAGCCGCATTACTTAAAACTTTTCTATAAGAATTAGTATTACTAGCTCCATCCAATCTTCTCTCTTGCATTTTTTTATCTAAATAGTCACAATAATACTCATCACTTCCAAGATTAAAAACATTATTAAAATAATTATAAAAATCATTTCCTTGATTTACAGAAGAGCATATATCATTTAAATTTAACTGAAACCATTCTGTTGATACATTAGAAAAGTCCTTAAATCCAGTAGATAAGCTTAAATACGTACCTAACATCAATTTCGCAAAAGATAAACTATTCTCTCGTTTCTCTACATTATAGTTATTAAAGTTATCTTGATATGCAAACTTAAAACCATTATCATAAATTATATTATTACTGGAAAAATAAAGTATAGCCATTCCATTATTATGAGCTTCTTTCATTTTTTTTGACAAATTATAAAACACTTTACCTACTTCAGTATAATCATTATTATAAGAAAAATAATCAGTTAAAGTTTGCATATTATCACCATAATAATTATAACATATCTAAGTACAAAGGCATAATTTTTTTTCTAATCCGACGTAACCTATAATCTACATTTTTTCTAGTTAAACATAATAAACTTGCAATTTCACTTACAGAAAAAGAATTTAATCTAAGTTCAAAAACCAAAGAGTCTTCAAAATCAAGCTCATATTTATATTTAATCAATTTATTAAACAAGTCTTTAATAAAAAAATCTTTTTCAATATCATATTCTGATGGAATTAATTCTTCTAGTAAAGTATCAGAGTCATTTCCAACAGGTTCATTAAATGAAATAGAATAATTAAGAACAGAATGTTTGTTTCTTTGATTGGTTCTAATACATGTCTCAATTTGTCTTTTAGCACACAAAATTGCATAAGTATAAAAAAGTGTATTAGAAGAATCATAATCATCTAATGCTCTTAGGAAACCAATCATTCCTTCTTGATAAAAATCATCGACACCTAATCCAATATTTTTGTTTTTCGAATAATACTTTTTAGCAATTATCCTAACTAATCCTGAATATTTTTTTAAAATTGTTTCATAAGCTACATCATTATTTTCTCTAACTTGATAAACAAGTTCATAATCATTTAAATCTTTATAGTCCAAGCATAATCCCCCTACTTGTCTAAACTAATCACCTCATAAATCATTATTCCAGCTGCAACAGATGCGTTTAGACTATTAATTTTTCCATACATAGGGATTTTTGCTAAATAATCACAAGACTCCAAGACAGCTTTAGATATTCCACTACCTTCATTTCCAATTACTAAAGCAATTTTACCAGTATAATCAATATCACGATAATCTATAGTAGCGTCTAAAGCAGTTCCAACAATCCAAAAACCATTTTCTTTTAAATTGTCAATTACATTAATAAGATTAGGAACTCTAGCAATTTTCATATTTTCTAAAGCACCTGCACTAGTTTTCATAACTGTAGAATTAACTTCAACACATCTATCTTTTGGTATTATTATTCCAAGTATTCCAGCTGCTTCACAAGTCCTAATAATTGCACCTAAATTATGTGGATCTTCTATGTGATCTAATATAACTATTTTTGCATCTGGAACATCTAAGAAATCTTTATAATTAGAGTAGCAAAAATCCTCTATGTCAAGAATTATACCTTGATGAGAATATTTATCAAATTTAGAAAACTCTTTTTTAGAAAGATATTCAACTTTGATTTTATTTTTTTCTATTAAAGAATTTATTGTTTTGTCGTCAAATTCCTTTAGCAAAGTTATTTTCTTAACTTTTTCTGGTTTTTGTAAAACTTCTTTTGCAACATTCCTACCATATACTAACATATACTACCTCCAAGAATAATATTCATTATTTCTTCAATTCTATTTTCTCTATTACTTAACTTTAAATATCCTATTAATGCTTCTAATGCAGTAGCATATTTATAAGTAATAACATCACAATTTTTAGGATGTTTTCCACCCTTATGATTTCTAGCTCTATAAATAATTGATAATTCTTCATCACTAAAAAAATTATTATTTAAAAGCTCATCTAAATATTTAGCTTGATTCACAGCACTAACAAAAGTAACTGCATTTTTTTGTAAATCATTAACATTAGATATTTTCTTTTCTATAAGGAATCTTCTAACATAATATTCATATATATTATCACCTAAATAAGCTAAAACCAAAACATTTATATCATTGTAATTAATAACAATCACTTCCAAACTTCTTTTGCAATATCATTACTAATATCTAATATATAATCAGATCTATCAGTAATTCTTTTTGAATGAGTAACGATTACTATTGTATGATTTTTTTTCATTTCCATCAATAAATCCATTAATCTTTTTTCATGTTTTTCATCTAAAATGTTAATAACATCATCAATAAGAAGTATTTTACTTTCTTTTAACAGCATTCTTACAATTACAAGAAGCTTTTTTGAAGACATTGATAGCGGAGTATTATCATCAATCACTGTATCATATCCTTTTTCAAGTTTCATTATTTCTTCATCTAATCCAACTAATTTACAAATATCAGTAACTTTTTCAAAATCTGAATTAATCATCGTAAAATTTTCTTTTATTGAAGTATCAAAAAAAATCGTTTCTCTTCTTACAGAAGATATTAATGAAAAATAATTTTCATCATTTATATCACTAATATTAACTCCATCTAAAGTAATAGTACCCTCATGTTGCCTATTTAATCTCAATAACAAATCAAATATTCCAACTTGAACGGTTTCATTTGCACCCGATAATACAGTTATTGAATCTTTTGGCAACTTAAAACTTACATGATTAAGTATAGGATTATCTCTAAAACCATATAAAACATTATTAAATTCTATATCACCATTTAATGACTCTTTATTAAGTTTAGTAGTATTCTTATTTTTATTAGAATACTCTCTTATATGATTAAATCTTTGCAAAGATACATTAACATTACGATATTCAACATTTAAAGTTAAAACAATAGTAAAATTATCAATTATTTTTTGATAATAATTATAAATTACTAAAACAACTCCTACATCAGTATGTCCATTAATTGCTTTTAGTGCCATATAAATAACAGCTAATAATCTAAATAACTCAAATACAAACAAAATAGCACTATTATTACAATTAAACTGAACATTATACTTTGCATGAGCATCTAGATATTCTTTTCTCCTATTTTCTATATTAGGATATATTTTATCAAAGATATTAAAACTTTTTATTTCTTTAATGCCACCAAAATAATCATAAGCTGAAGATGTTAGCTTATCTAATTGAAGTTTTCTTTTTTCATTATATTTTTGTACACTATTTCCAAGTTTTATTGCAATTATTAACATTAATATAGAAATTATTAAAGTAAAAGTAAATACATATACATCTAAAAAATAAAAATAAATAAATATGACAATAAATTCAAATAATTGCACTACTCTTATAACAAGAGAACTAAAAAATCCAGAAATAATATCAACATCCGTTATTATCATATTAGTATATTGCCCTGGAGAGAATCTAGATAGACTAAACATCGAATTATCTTTTGTCATTCTAACAGCTTGATCATTATAAAACGAAAACAATTTACTATATAATTTATAGTAAGCTATTTGATTATAACCTTCAGAAAATCTATAAATACCTACTAATACAATTGATACAATTAACATAAAAACAGCCATATTAGTATCTTTATTTGTAACATAATTTATAGATAAACTAAAAAGAATAGGAATAACTAAAAGTATTCCCCTCAAAACAACAGATACGAAAGTCTTCAAAAAGAATTCTTTTTTTGCAACTTTCAAAACAATCTTAAGTTCATTAAAAAAAGTATTTTTCATATATTCACCTAATGTCTATTTTGTATTCCTAATTCTTCTGTTTCAAAAGTTCTATCATAACAAATCATATTACCAGAAACAAATCCAACATAACCATTAAAGTATTGAATTTTACGACTAACTCTTTCAGGACTTAACAAACGATTAGCAACAATATGTTTAAAATCAGCATTTTTATTATTAACAAGATCGTTTTCAGAAATAATACTAGTTCTTTTTAATACTTTTTTCCCTCCAATTAAAGTAGGTTCTATCATAAGATACTCTTTTACGTTACTATTAAACTTTTTATTTGTTTGACAAAGCAAAAAATTGCTTCCATCATCTCTAGAATATCTAGATAAGCGTTTAATATTAGCTGGTAATTCATTTTTGCTAAGATTATGATCATTATAAGAACAAGCAGTGCTTAATGCTTTATCACTTAAGTACTTTCTAAAGTCATCATTCTTATCCGTATAAAAATAATTAATCGCATTATTTCTTTCAGCAACATAAATATCTAAACCAGCACTTTCTCCTAAATATATATAATTATAACTATCCCCATTTGGATTAGAGTAATGTTTCATCTCATGAGTATAAAGTGTCTTTGGTCTTGAAATAATCTCTAAGTCATTTTGAATCTGATTTTTAGTTTTAACTTTAGAAGGAATTACTATCTCTTCTGACTGAGATCTTATATCATGTGCCCAATGACTATAAAAATCTTTGCTATCCTGAGTACCAAAGTATTCAAATGTACACTTACCATCACGAGATTTATTGCAAACATCCCACGTTAAATCTAATAAATAATAATCACCATCAAGCCTTACTGCATTCCAAGAATGGTTACTTGGAACATTTTGATATAAGCAATATATACCTAGTCTATCCATCATTTCTTTAAATATTAATGCAAACCCAGCACAGACAGCTCTATTATACAAAAGTCCATTTAAACTTCTAGACACATCTAACCCATTAATAAAATCACTACCATTATTATAAAACATCGACTCACACAATGATCTATATACATACATACATTTTTGAGATTCTGTCCATGAATAGTCGATTTTTCTTTCAATTGATTCAAATATCTTTATAATATTAGATAAATTTTTTGGATAAAGTATTGTTCTATTAATATACTTATCATCTAAATATTTTCTTTTATTAATATAATCTAATCCACCCAAAACACTAAATTTAATGTTTCTACCATCTATTAAACTAATAATTTCACTATTCTGTCCTTTAGTATTATTTAATAATAAAAGTATTGGTTGATTTAATGAATTTAATTGATTAACATCTTCAAATGTAATTTGACCATTAACAAGAAAGCAACGTTTTGAAGATAAAGTAAGACTAGATGATGGTGCTTTTACTTCTACAAATCTAGCCATTTATAACCACATCCTTGTCCACAAATTGACCATTTTTCTCCATTACATAAATCTTCTTATCAGATTCAGGTAAAATATCCTTAAATTGTTCATATTGATCATGAGAAATTACTAACTCATCAAATCCTAAAGTCAATACATTATCAATATTTTTCACTTCGCAATGGGATACATCTAACTTTTTCCCCTGTGCATCAATAGAACTACAATCCATATTTTCTAAGAATATAAATTCATAATAACCAGATACATGAGATAGTTCTATATTCGAATTTATAAAATATAATTCATCTGAGCCAAAATGTATATCAGAAGTATAAATATCATCAATAATATCACAATTAAAAAATGTTAATTTTTTTAAATTAACTATAGAGCATATTTTTTCCATTGAAGGTGCATCTAAAATACAATTTTCAATCATTAGCTCTTTTAAATTATTAAAATAAGTTAAATCGTTGAAATCAACTTCCAAAAAATCTCCATCATAGTCAATTCTGTTAATAGAAATTGTATCAATCGAATCTAATTCTTCTTTAGAAAAAGAATCACGTTTCGAATATAAACTATCTAATAATCTTAAAATACTTTCTGTTTTCATGAATATCACCCCAATGATACACTATTCTATTATAATTCTATCACAAATAAACAAATATTACACTATTTATCTAATAAAAAATATGCAGAATTACTAGACATCAAATTAATCATTTTAAAATTTTCAAAGTTTTCTGAAGCTATTCCATAATAATAGGAAGCATTTTCCATTTTTTTTGAAATACCATTAATTACAGATTTTTCATTATATAAATTCAAATTAAAGTAATATGATATACCATTATCCATATTAATATCATCAATCATTTTATATTGATCTTCCTCACTTAAACCATATATTGCTAAATTTTTTGAAATATATTGTACTGCATTTTCTCCTCTATAAACTGTATAAGTGCCATAATAATAATTATCATTTAAATTATTTTTATCCTTATACCAATAAAATGTTTTATCTTTATTAAATACTATATACGAATCATCAGAAACTATAAATGAATTACCAATAATCTTTTCATAATCATAATTATCATATTTTTTATCTTTAAAAAGAAAAGGAATAATAATTAAAATGATTAAAAAAAGAACAACACAAATATACTTATAATACTTTTTCATAAAATAATCCTCACTATCACTATATAAAAAGAATTCACAAAGTGAATTCTTAAACTCTTCTTACAGAAATAATTCTATTTCTTCCTCCATATTTCCAACCAGAAACACTACTTTGAATTACTCCCTTTGATCTATTTGCTGCATGAACCATCTCACCATTACCTATATATAATGATACATGAGTTGGAGTTCCGCTTGAATTATCAGACCAAACAATAATATCTCCAGGTTGCATATTTGCTTCAGAAACACCATTTCCGTTAGATGCTATACCAGCAGCAGTTCTTGATAATGACTTTCCAAACAAACTATAAACATAATATACAAGGCCACTACAATCAAAGCCAACTGATGGATTAGCACTAGCATATACGTATCTACTTCCAACAAGAGATTTTGCAGCATTGACAACTGATGATGTATCTACTGAAGCAGGTCCATTATATGTAGCTCTATAAGTTGTAACAACAGGTTTTGGTTTTGGCTTTTCAATTACATTAATTTTATATGATGAATCAGTTTCATTTAAATTTTTATCAATTGCTTTAACATTTACGGTATACGTACCAACTTTGTTTTTATTATAATCAGTTGTAATATAATAATAACCATTTGTTGGATTTTCAATAATTGATTCACTGTAAGATAAATCTCCGTCTACTTCATCAATAACTGATTTAACGTTAGATTTAAAATCATAATTTGTTCCAGTATATACTGTAATAGAATCCTTATTCAAAGTAATAACTGGATGTTTTGTATCTTTTACTACAACCTGAATAGTAAACTCTTTTACTACATCCTCTTCACTGATTTCATATTTTAGTTCTTTAACTCCTAAAGTAGAAGTATCAATTTCTCTAGTAAAATCACTTATAACACCATTATCTACACCATAAACAAAATTCATAGTATCGTAATTTGGAGTTCCATATTCTATTTCCTTTATAGGATTAAAACTAATATACAACGCATTAAAAATCTTTTCTTTTCTCAATACCTCATAACGATTATATCCAAATGTTCCAAAAACTATTGAAAGAAAAAAAGCATTTGCAAAAAAGCTAACTATCTTATATCTAGTATTCCTCTTCGAGGACGGTAATAATCCCTTCATTTATAATTCCACCTTCTCATAACATTATGTATAATTTTTTTTGCGCACGTTTTATATTCTAACATATCAAAATAAAAAAAGCAAATTTAAAAATATTTCTCATAATAAATTGTATTTCTATACTAATAATGATATGAAATTTAAAAAATAATACAAAAAAACAAAAAGACTTTCTACTAAAGTGTAGAAAAATCTTTTTATTTTAATATAAATTTCTTGTCTTTCTCTTTATTTTTTTCTAAATCATTAATACGATCAATAATAATATCAGAAGGAATATTATCAAAATCTCCTCCATATGTTTGAACATAATTATCTAACTTTTTAACTGCAGCACCAAGTTCATCATCAAATGTATAACAACAAATTTCTTCACCTATCAATGGCCTAACCTTAAACTTTTTAAAATCTGACTTTAATTTATATTCATCAGGCAAAACATTTACCCCTTCACAATTATCAGCCATAATAACCAAAGAATTATTCTCATTAATTAAATTAGCAGCTAATACACCAAAATCAGAATTATAAGCCTTCGCAACTTTAATATTATCTATTATATTTTCTTCACCAATAACCCAAATTTCTCCTTGATTATTACCTTCAGATTTCTTAAATGGCTTTTTAAATTGTTCACTTTTATAAACTCTAAAAGTATACTTTTTATCACCAACATTTGATAAGTGAATTAATAATTCAAAAGCTTTACCATAATCTGTTATATATTCAGGATAAACATATTGATAATTATTATTTACTAAATGCATTTCAAACAATTTCATTATGTTTTTTATATCTTTAGTTCTTTCAATTATTTCACTTCCTAATTCCTTACGATTAGAAATTCCCCTTTTATATTCCTCTTTAAGTTCATTAACAATCATATATTCGTGTATAAACGAACTAAGTTCTTCATAGGAAATGTTACCATTAAATCCATCTCTATAATGATTGTTAATTATCTCCTTTATAGTCATTTTACAAAACCTCCATTGGTAATGACATATTATACACTTAATCTAAAAAGATTACAATATTTTATTTATGTGAATATTAGAATATAATTACTAAATAAAAAAGAATTTAAACATCATTTAAATTCTTTCTTCTTAACAAAAAATACTTTTATACAAATACTAGCAATAGTAATTAGTATAATAATTAAAAATTCAGTTCCAATATCAAAGTTTTTTAAAGTATTAGGAACATTAATTGATTGCATTTTTTTATATACAGGTTTTATTGTTACATTAGTATCAGGCATAGTAAATTCATATTCATTATTACTATCAAGTTCAACATAATCTATAACATTATCATTCATATCTGTTATTATAATTTTTTCAACTTCATAGCCTTTTATTGCTTTTACTCTAAACTTAACTTTCTTTTGATATTCAACATTTTCCAAATCTTCTATTTCAACATTCAATTCTTCTGTTTCATCTACTTCATCAATACTAATTGAACTTTTAATTTTATTTGGATTATAAGTACTAATAAATGATGCTTCAGTTGTACACATTGGTCTAATATAATAGCCTGCCATTGATTCAGTATGATGATATAAATTATCTTTAATCTCACGTGCTGTAAAAGCTCTATTTTTTTCTGTGCTATACCATATATCATTTGTATAACCAAAACTTGATCGATAAAAATCATAATCGTTACCAATAACAATTTTTTCTAAACAAGTTAAATTATGAAACTCTGCACTAGAAGACCAATTACCAAAATTTGATATGTTTAAATATTTTAAATTTGGAACACTATTTAGTAACTCACTAATTTGTAGCCTAGCTAAATTTTGATCTAAATTCAAAACTGAAAAATCCAAATATTCAACACCAGAGTCCGCAAAAGACTTAGATAATGAGTTTATATTTTTTACATCAAGTGTAGAAATATCAACGTGTTTTAAATTAGGACAATGATAAAAGAAATAATCCAGTTTAGTTAACAAAGATGTATCTAATTTTTCTATATTAACTTTTTCAAGTGCAGGCAAATTCTCAAACCACCCAGTAACACTATTAGGTTTTACAGCATCTTCGAATATTATTTCTTTTATATATTTTGATTCCTCACTATAATCCCATCCTCCACTCCATGGATTTGTAAAAGAATTTCCAGTATAATAAATTTTACTACCTATTTCTTGTTTATTAATATATTTATTCTCTTCATCTCTAAAAAATGTTAAAACTCCTGTATCTTTATCAAGTACTGCATATGCCTGCCCTTGAAGTTCTTCTTCTGTTGCATGAAACACTTCACCTTTATAAGATGCTCCATATCTTTCTGGGCTATCATCACCATCATCTTTATAAAAAGCAACTAACGGATCAAATAATCCATTTGTATAGTTAGGTCTTAGTGAAAAATAGATTATACTATTATCAGAATCAAAAGGAATATTTTCATTGTTATCCATAACTATTTTATATAATTTGTAATTACCTACATCACTACTATTTACAGTAAAGCAATGAAAAATAACATTACCATCTTCATCATTTGTTGTTTCATCTAAAACATTATCATCTAAGTCCAATATTTTATAATTAAATGTTGCCTTATTTTTATCATGTTCAGATAATTCATCTTTATTTATTATTTCTTGTTGAACTCTAATTTCTACTGTTTTCCTATTATTTGTACTTACATTTTCACAAGAAATATCATCAATTGCATATACATTAAAAGGAATTAAAACAAAATATAAAGAGAAAAAGAAAAGAATTTTTTTTAATATCACGATACTCACCACACATTACATCTATTCTAATGTAATTATCTCATATCTATACGAGTAAATCAATGCAAAAAATATATATAAAAAAACTTACAAGAACTATTTTTAACAATTATTCATAAATTCAGCAAAAGGCAATAATTTAATTATTTATTTAGATTTTTCTCTTTCATAAATAGCTGTCCATATTCCTAAACTTAAAATAATTAATAAAAAATTCAATAAACTAACTTCATTATTGGAATTTTTTAATGTATCTGGAACAATTATATCTTCTGATACTACTATTACATGAATTATATAATCTATGTTATTTATAGTAGTAGTAACATCTGTTTCTCCCACTTTTAGTGGAATAATAGTATTATTCTCAATTCTTAATATACTAGAATTCTTAATAGTCCATTCAAATGGTTCTTGTAAAGTCATGGTATTGTCAAATAAGCTTAATAAAGACTTTTCCTTACTTGTAATTTTTAGTTCAACGCTTAATTCTTTGAATCCTATATATTTATTTACAAATACAGAGGGAGTAGAATTATTATATGGTCTTACGTATGTTGCTGTCTCCAAATCTTTCAATTCAACTAAATGATGTTTCAAAGATTCTCTATCATATAATACATTATTGTTAGTATTATACCAAAAAGCATCGTTCATCCCAAATGAAGATGAAAAAATATTATAACTGCCAGCCATTCTTAATATTGATAGATTATTTAGATTTGCTATTCCATTACTTGTTATGTTTTCAAAAGAACTAATGTCTAAAAATCTTAAAGATTTATTACCTTGAACAATAGATGATGTACCATACCAGTTTCCAATTTTCCAACTACTTAAATCAAGTGCTTTAAGTCCATCATTACTTCCAAACATAAAATGGGCTCTCATTAATTTACTTGTATCAAATAGTGAAGGATCAAATAATTGTATTTTAGTTTTATAAAACATATAATCAAAATGCACCACATTACTTGTATCAAAATTATACACTTCAACTTTTTCTAAATTATCACATTCGCTAAACATAGAATGCATATCTTGTACATTAGATGTATCCCAAGAAGAAAGATCAACTTCTTTTAACTTATGATTATAGGAAAATAATGAATTAAATGATTCAATTAAAGAAGTATCCAATAAATTAATATTTTCTATCTCTTCTAAATCATCTAAACTATAAAACCAACTACCGCCTCCATGACTTCCCCATTCACTCAAATCTTTCGTTCGTGCAATATGTCTTGGCCTAATTGGATCCTTAAATATGATTTTTTTTATTCCTATATAATTACTCCATGGAGCATATAAATTACTATTTTCAAAATTTGTATAATAAACAACACAATCATTATATTCATTTCCTGTACATTCATATTGATTATCATAATATTTACCCGGCTCATCCCTAAAAAAAGTTAATGTTTTTTCCCTACGATTAAAAACCGCATATGCCTCTCCTTGCAATTGTTCTTCAGTAGCATGAAATATTTTACTTGAATCACGTTGGGTTCTATATGACCAACCTTCTATAGTTTCATCAACATCTTTTAAATAATGTATTTCACTTGTTCCATTCTCAAAAAAGTATACTCCTACATAAACTTCATCTTTATCATATGTATATACATTTTCATTTTCTATAACTTGTTTAACAATATATAAACGATATCCATAATCAATTTCACTTAGGCAAGATTGGCATCCATTAATATTAACATCGCTTGGAGTAAAAGAAATACTATCAAAATAAACTCTACCATCTTGACTATTCTTTTTTGTCTGAATAATATTTCCATCACTATCAATTAACTCAAATGTAAATTCATCTTCTTTAATATCACGATTTTCTAAATCAACATCAACTACTATTTGGTATTCAAAAGACTCAGCATTAACATCAAAAGGAAAAAGAATTACTAATAACAAAATCAAAACTAAAATTCTTTTCATAATTTTCACTACCTACCATCTATTATAAATTTATTATATTATATCATGAAATGACTAATCAATATTTAAACTAAAATGGCTTTCTAAAATGTAAAGAGAGTTAATAAAAAAAAAACACTAAAATATTATTCTCAAAAAAAATATATTAGCATAGATTGTGTTTTCATTTTGCATCTAAAAGAATTATGTTTTGGAACAGCTTAAAAGCTTATAAAGTTTGCCACTTGCAAATACTATTTCCTGCTACCAATGAACGGATTTATCTTATCCAATCTCAATTGTTCAGACATATAATATTCCTTTAATTAATTTTCTATATATCCATTTATAGCATTCTCATTCTTTCCTGTAGAATCAACATAATATCATCTACATAAAAAAAACTAACTATTTCTAGTTAGTTATTATCATAATGGTGGAGCCGGGGAGAATCGAACTCCCGTCCGAAAAAAACAACATATGAACATCTACAAGTTTAGTTAACTAAACAATTTCACTACACGAAAAACTAATTAACGAATTATCGTATAGCAAGCCTATAAAATTCATCCCTGTTTATAGACATCACAAGAATATATCCTACTAAATCAGCCTCTTAAATTTCCCGTAGGAAAAGAAATTAAAGAAGCGCACTTGCTCTAGGTTATACTAGGCAAAAGCTACAGCATTTCTACGAGAGAAAAGTGTAGCAAATGCATTTTTAATTTTGTTTCCAGTTATTTACTGAATGTATTTACGTATACCTCGACTTGCCATTCATACTCAGTTAATCCCGTCGAAACCAATAGTCGGCCCCGTGAGGAGATTATAACACATTTCAGTGCAATAATCAATCATAAGTCAAAACTAAGAAAACATATTATCTTTTATACTTCTTTTCAAGTTCTCGTTTTATATCTCTTTCTTTAATTGACTCTCTTTTATCATAATCTTTTTTACCCTTACATAAGCCAAGCAATACCTTTGCTTTATTGTCTTTTAAATACACTTTTAGTGGGATAAGAGTATATCCTTCTAATTTTACTTTATTATCTAATTTAAGTATCTCTTTTTTATGCATCAATAGTTTTCTTGTTCTTGTTTCTTGATGATTAAATAAATTACCTTCCTTATAAATTCCAATAAAAGAATTTAATAAAAATAACTCCCCTTTTCTAATATGTCCATAACTATCACCAATATTACAATTTCCTTCTCTAAGTGATTTTATTTCAGTACCAGTTAAAACTATTCCGCATTCATATTCTTCAACAATAAAATAGTCATGTCTAGCTTTTCTGTTTACAATTTCCATAATTCCCCCTATAATTTTTTAACAATTTGAAAATCTATAGTTCTTTCTTCCTTTGAAGCTTTTATAACCTTTACAACTACACTATCTCCTAATCTATACATTTTATGAGTATCCTCATCTATTAACATTTGGCTATCTTCTTGGAATGTATAGTAACCATCCAAATCAGTTATTCTAACAAGTCCTTCAATTAAATTATCTAATTGTACAAACATACCAAAACTTGTTACAGATGATATCATTCCCTTATAAGTTTCTCCTATATGTTGTTCCATATATTCTGCCATTTTCATATCATCAACTTCTCTTTCACAATCAACAGAAGAACGTTCTTTTTCAGAAGAATGATCAGCTACATAAACTAATTTTTCCTCCCAATGCTTAAGAGTAGAATTGTCAACTTTATTTTCAAATAAGTAAGTTCTTAGTAATCTGTGAACAGTAGTATCAGGATATCTTCTAATTGGAGAAGTAAAATGAGTATAACATTTACTTGCTAGTCCGTAATGTCCTAAATTTTGTGGCAAATATATAGCTTTTTGCATATCCCTTAACAATAAACTAGATAATACTTTATATTCTTTTTTATCCTTTAAAAAATATAATAACTTTTGCATTGATTTAGGACTTAAATCTTTAATATCAGATGGAACAATATATCCTAAAGATGACACAAATGATAAAAATGATTTAATTTTATCTTCTTTTGGATATTCATGAACACGATAAATAAAAGGTAAATCCATATAAAATATATGAGATGCAACACATTCATTAGCCTGAATCATAAAGTCTTCTATTAAACTTTCTCCAGGTCCTTTATCTCTTAATACAACATCATATGGAACACCATTTTCATCAACTAAAACTTTAGCTTCATCAGTATCGAAATCAATGTATCCTCTTTCATTTTTATTTTTTCTAATAATATCTGCAAGTTCTTTCATTAACTTTAAATGATTAACATATGGTTCATATCCTTCCGGAGTTTCTTCACCTTTTAATACTTTATTAACTTTTTTATAAGTCATTTGAATTCTTGACTTTATAACACTTTCAAAAATTTCATAATCTACTGTTTTTCCTTTATTATCTATTTCCATAACACATGAAATAGCAAGTCTTTCAACTTGAGGATTCAAAGAACAAATTCCATTAGATAATTTATGTGGAATCATAGGTATAACACTATTTACTAAGTAAACACTAGTACCTCTTTCCATAGCCTCCAAATCAAGAGGACTACCTTCTTTAACATAATATGAAACATCTGCAATATGAACTCCTAATTTATAGTTACCATTGCTTAATTTTTCAACAGAAATTGCATCATCAATATCCTTTGTATCGTCACCATCTATTGTAAAAATAACCTCATTAGTTAAATCTCTTCTTCCTTTTTTATCAATTTCACTTATCTCTTGTGGAATAGAATCAAGCTCATCTATTACCTCTTTGTCAAATTCATATTTTATTTGATACTTTTCAACAACAGAAATAATATCTACTCCAGGATCATTTTTATGTCCTAGTATTTTAATAACTCTTCCTTCACATTTATTCTTATTTATCTTTTCTATTTGAACAACTACCTTATGTCCATCAACAGCACCCATTGTTTTCTTCTTAGGTATTTCTACATCTAATTTTAGTTTTTTATCATCTAATATTAAATGTCCATTCCCTTTTTTCGAATAAAATTCTCCAACGACAGTAGACAGATTTCTTTTTAACACTCTAACAATTCTTCCTTCTCTTCTACCATCTTCTTTGGAATCAGTTATTTCTACAACAACAATATCCCCATCTAAAGCTCCATTTATATTATCCATTGGAATAAATATATCTTCTTCACTAGTAACAATAACAAATCCATATCCTTTTTTATTTACAGATAAAGTTCCTTTTCTTAAATTACTATCAGAAAACAACATATATTTCCCTTTATTAGATCTATATATTTCCCCATCAGACTCAAGTTCTACTAAAGCTTCACTCATTTCTTTAGTTTCTTCTATAGTTCTATTATTAACTAAAGAATCAATTTCCTCATAACTCAAAGCTCTATGAACTTTATTTAGTGCATCAATTATTTTTTCTTTCATAATATTCACATCCTAAAAATATTATATAACATTTCTTCATAACTTCCTAACCAAAAAAAAGAGTAAGATAAAACTTACTCGCAAATTTTACTATATATTAACACATTTATTTAGCTGAAAATCTACACTAAATTCATAACTAGACAAATTATAAAGAATAATCCACCTAAAGTAAAAGTTAATCTACTAATAAATAATTCTGCACCACGTTCTTTTCTTTGACTAAATAAATCAGAATTTCCACCAGAAATTATTTGAGATGCTCCTTCAGCTTTATTACTTTGTAATAATACAATTGTAATTAATAAAATACTTATTATTAATAAAAATATTTTCATCGTATGATTCACCCCGTTTACTAGATAATATTTTACCAAACAAAACATAAATATACAAGTGTTTATTTTCAGTCATATATATCTTTTTTTATAATTCTTATTAATGATAAAATAGTTGATATTATTAAAAAGACTAATACTAAGTAAAATCCAATGCCATAAATGTTTCCATCATAAACTACCTTTAATACTTTATAGAAAAGTTTATTTTTCAAATCAAAATAATCAAAAGCAAAAACTCCCAAAGACAATAATTGAAATATAAGTGCAGGTGCTCTTTTCTTTCCTTTTAATAATGTCAATAATGTAATAACTTCAAATATTATAATAAGAATGCCATCTTTTATATCTATTTTATTTGATAACCCATCTACCTTTTCGGTAAATACATAGTTCATTGAGAAATCCCCAATTGAAATAAATGGTAAGAAACAAGCACCAATACACAAAATAATTGAAATAATTAATAAAATCAGTATTTTTTTATCTTTTTTATAATTATCCTGATTCTCTTGTTTTTGATAACTCTCTTGGTTTCCTTGATAATTATATATTTGATTATTATCATTAACTGTTTGTCTTAAATCAATCATTTGATTATAAATCTGTTCTTTCCCACAATAATCACATTTTGTTTGATTATCTTCTAATTCCGCATTACAAAAACTACACCTTTTCATTTCTTTTACTACTCCTTTATTACAATATATCATATTATAAAAAAATAAATTAGCATCTACCTGCCAATTTATTTTATATTTTACAATTCATTTACAAGCTTTTTAAATTCATCTCCGCGATCTTCAAATTTCTTATATTGATCCCAAGATGCACTAGCTGGAGATAATAGTACTGTGTCTCCTTCTTCTGCTACTTTAAATGCGCTTGGAACTGCCTCTTTCATAGTCTCAACATTAGTACAAGGAATATTTAATGCTTTTGCAAATTCCATAACTCTATTTCTACACTCACCAAGAGCCACTATATGTTTAACATATTTCATATATTCTTTTAATTCAAAGAAATCATGTCCTCTATCAAGTCCACCTAAAAGAATAATTACAGGGCTCTTAAATGAAGAAAGCGCTATTTGAGTTGCCTTAATATTCGTAGCTTTAGAATCATTATAGAATTTAATTCCATTTAGCTCTCTTACAAATTCTATTCTATGCTCTACTCCAGAAAATTCTTTCAAAACATTTATAATTGACTCATTTGTAACTCCTAACTCTTTAACTACCATTATAGCAGCCATAATATTTTCATAGTTATGAGTACCAATAAGCTTAATATCAGACAAATCAATTATTTTCTCATCATAATAATAAATAGCATCATTTTTTATATAAGATCCATTTATTTCTTTTTTACTAGAAAAATATTTAACTGTAGACTTAATATTTTTAGTAGATTCCAATACATCTTCATTATCAAAATTTAAAATAGCAATATTATCTTTTGTATGATTTTGAAATATTTTAGTTTTTACTCTTTTATAATTTTCATAAGATTTTAAAAAGTCAATATGTGCTGGACTTAAATTAGTCATAACCGCAATATCTGGATTAAATTTTGTCAAATTTTCAAGTTGTTGACATGATGTTTCCATAACAATAATATCGTTGTCTTGAAGTTTATCTAAAAAACTAATTAAAGGAAAACCAATATTACCAGTTAAGTGAGCTCTTTTACCTGCTTCTAATAAAAACTTATATATCAATGTAGTAGTAGTAGTTTTTCCATTAGTCCCAGTAATTCCAACAAGTTTAATATTAGGAGGAAGTAAACGATAAGCCATCTCAACTTCATTTATTACTTCTACACCCAATTTATGAGCTTCTAAAACATACTTATGGTCAATTGGAACTCCTGGATTCTTAATTAAATAATCAAAAGAAGAATCTAATAAATCATCAGGATGACTACCTAAAACAAAATGAATCCCTAACTCTTCAAGTTCTTTTATTTGATCTTGATCATGATCCGTTTTCATATCAGTTAAATAAACTTCATTTCCCCTTTTAAGTAAAAATTTAGCTGCTTCATAACCACTACGAGCAAAACCAAGTATCAATATTTTATTGTTTACAAACATATTCATCACTCCAAACAAAATTATACTACATATTATTTCAAATTCAATCAAATTATGTTATAATAGAGCTATGATTGCGAGGAAAGCTTATGAAGATAGTAGAAATCAGCCCAAATGAATTTGATGATTTTGCAAAAGTACATGAATATGCAAATCCATGGCAAACATCAAACTTTGGACGTGCAGCAGAAACATTAGGATATAATGTATTATATTTAGGATTTGAAGAAGGTCTTGCAATAAAAGGTGCAACATTACTTTTGACAAAAAATGTTTATTTAGGTCAAAGTGTTTCATATGCCCCAAGAGGACCACTTTTAGATTATGCAGATTATAATTTTACAGAAGAAGCATTAACACTTTTAAAAAGATATCTAAATAGTAGGAAAGTAATGTCATTCACAATGGATCCACCAATTGTACTAACAATAAGAAACAAATATGGAGCATTAAAAGAAAATGATACAGGTGTAGACAAAAAGCTTGATGCAATTCTTCATGGTGGAGAAATAGTTAAAGCAAATCCACATGCTAAAGATATAGTTAATTTCTTGTTAAAAAAAGTACATTTAGAATACAGAGGACAAAATTTATTTTTTGAAGGGATCCTTCCAAGATGGTATGCTGTTACTAACCTACCAATAAATTCAAAAACCTTATTATCAAAGATTGACAAAAGAGTACGTACTAAACTTAGAAAAGCAGCAAAACTAGGTGTAGAAATATTAAAAGATGAAACAAAAAATATTAATGTTATATATTCAATAGCAAGAGAAAAATTTGATAGACCAATAGAGTATTATAGAAATTTAATAGAAAATAATCCAGATTGTGAAATATATGTTGCAAGAGTTAATTCAGAAAAATACGTTAATAATAGTAAAATTCTGTATGAAAGAGAATTAGAAAGAAATGAAATTCTTAATAGAGTAATTCGTGAAAAGAATGCAGCTGGAAGAAATATTCAAAGAGCATTAAATCAAAAAATGGAATCAGACAAAATTATTAATGGATATAAAGAACACTTAGTCAAATCAACTCAAACACTAAAAGATTTTCCAAATGGAAGAATAATAGCAATGTGTATAGTTATAAGACATGGTACTAATGTATCAATATTTGAAGATGGATATTTAAGACAATACAGCCAATTAAATGCAGCATATCTACTTAGATGGAAAGTAATTGAACAATACTCAAATAGTAACTTAAGAACATTCATATTTGGAGAAATAACTGGTGGATTTGACCCTAGAAGAAACCCTCTATATGGAATGAATGAAGCAAAATTATCACTAAGAGGAAGTATACTTGAATATATTGGTGAATTTGGTGTAATGACAAATAGAACAATGTATAATTTATATCAAACATCAATTGGCAAAAAAGTAGTATTCAGATTATAAAAACTTATTCATAACGAATAAGTTTTTTTGTACAAAAAAAAGTAGACATAGTCTACTTTTATTAATTATTCAATAATTTCAGTTACGTTACCAGCACCAACTGTTCTTCCACCTTCACGGATAGAGAACTTAGTACCATTTTCAATTGCAATTGGGTGAATTAACTCAACTGTAATTTGAACATTGTCTCCTGGCATAACCATTTCTACACCTGGTTCAAGTTCGATAACACCTGTTACGTCTGTAGTTCTAAAATAGAATTGAGGACGATAATTTGCAAAGAATGGAGTATGACGTCCACCTTCTTCTTTAGATAGAACGTATACTTGAGCTTTGAACTTCTTATGAGGTGTAACACTTCCTGGTTTAGCAAGAACTTGTCCACGTTCAACTTCTTCACGAGAAATACCACGTAATAATACTCCAGCATTATCTCCTGCTTCAGCATAGTCTAATTGTTTACGGAACATTTCAATTCCAGTAACTACTGTTGATTTTGTAGGTTTGATACCAACGATTTCAACTGTATCGTTTAGATTTAACTTACCACGTTCAACACGTCCAGTAACAACTGTTCCACGTCCAGTAATAGTGAATACATCTTCAATACTCATTAAGAATGGTTTTTCAGTATCACGTTCTGGAGTTGGAATCCATTCGTCAACTGCATCCATTAATTTATCGATAGCTTCGTTAGCTTCTTTATCTCCTTCAAGAGCTTTTAATGCAGATCCACGGATAATTGGAGTGTGATCTCCATCAAATCCATATTCATTTAATAAGTCACGGATTTCCATTTCTACTAAATCAAGTAATTCTGGATCATCAACTTGGTCACATTTATTCATGAATACTACCATTCTTGGTACACCAACTTGACGAGATAATAAGATGTGCTCACGAGTTTGAGCCATTGGTCCGTCAGTTGCAGCGATAACTAGAATAGCTCCATCCATTTGAGCTGCACCAGTAATCATGTTCTTAACATAGTCAGCATGTCCTGGACAGTCAACGTGTGCATAGTGACGAGTTGCTGTTTGATATTCAACGTGTGCAGTGTTAATTGTAATTCCACGTTCTCTTTCTTCTGGTGCCTTATCGATATTTGCATAGTCTACAAATTCTCCACCAAATTTTTCAGCTTGTCTTTTAGTAATAGCAGCAGTTAATGTTGTTTTACCATGGTCAACGTGTCCAATAGTACCAATATTAACATGTGGTTTACTACGATCAAATTTTTGTTTTGCCATTATATTTCCTCCTTTTAATATATACTCTTATATTTTATCTAATAATTGACAAATTATCAACTATTTTTTAATAATCAGAATTCTAAAAATTAGATTCTGTTATTACATATTAATTACCGCTTTTCTTAATAATTTCTTCAGCGATATTTTTTGGAACTTCTTCATAATGATCGAATGTCATAATAAATGTTCCTCTTCCTTGGCTATTACTTCTTAATGAAGTTGCATAACCAAACATCTCAGCAAGTGGTACCATTGCAGAAAGCATAATTGCATTTCCTCTTGATTCTTGTCCAAGTGGTTTACCACGACGAGAAGTTATATCTCCCATAACATTACCAAAGTATTCATCAGGAACTGATACATCTACTTTCATAATTGGTTCTAGAAGAACTGGGTTACAATGTTTCTTTGTTTCTTTAACAGCAAGTGATGCTGCAACTTTAAATGCCATTTCACTTGAGTCAACATCATGGTATGATCCATCAAACAAAGTACATTTAACATCTATCATTGGATATCCTGCAAGAACACCAGACTCTAAAGCTTCTTGTAATCCTTTATCAGTAACAGGAATATATTCACGAGGAACTACTCCACCAACGATAGCATCAACGAACTCATATCCCTTATCTGGATTTGGCTCAAATTTAACCCAAACATGTCCGTATTGTCCACGTCCACCAGATTGTTTAATATATTTTCCTTCACAATCTCCAGCTTGTTTAATTGTTTCACGATAAGCAACTTGTGGTTTACCTACGTTACATTCTACTGAGAATTCTCTTCTCATTCTATCTACTAATACGTCTAAGTGTAACTCACCCATACCAGCAATAATTGTTTGTCCAGTTTCATGATCTGTATGAACCTTGAAAGTTGGGTCTTCTTCAGCAAGCTTTTGTAAAGCAATTCCCATTTTTTCTTGGTCAGCTTTTGACTTAGGTTCAACAGCAAGTTGAATAACTGGTTCTGGGAATACCATTGATTCAAGAATAACAGGTTTCTTTTCATCACATAATGTATCTCCAGTTGTTGTATCTTTAAGACCAACTGCAGCAGCTATATCTCCAGTGAATACTTCAGAAATTTCGCTTCTGTTATTAGCATGCATTAATAGAATACGTCCGATTCTTTCTTTTTCATCTTTAGTAGAGTTTAATACATATGAACCACTACTTAAATGTCCAGAATAAACACGGAAGAAAGTTAATCTACCAACAAATGGATCTGTCATAACTTTAAATGCTAATGCAGCAAATGGTTGATCATCACTTGGATGTCTTTCAACTTCATTTCCATTTAAATCAGTACCCTTAATTGATTCAATATCAAGTGGTGATGGTAAATAATCAATAACAGCATCAAGTAATAACTTAATACCTTTATTTCCTAAAGCAGTACCACACATTACTGGGAAGAATTTAACATCAAGTGTTCCACGTCTAATACATTTTTTAATGTCTTCAACAGTTAATTCTTCTCCTTCAAGATATTTTTCCATTACTTCGTCATCATACTCAGCAACAGTTTCAATTAAGTCTGCTCTTCTTTTCTCTGCTTCATCTTTTAAATCAGCAGGTATTTCTATTTCTTTTGCATCTTCTTCTGGTTTTCCATCATATTGATAAGCTTTCATTGTAACTAAATCAATAACTCCAGAAAATTCACTTTCAGCACCAATTGGCCATTCAATAGGCTTTGCATTAACTCCTAATCTAGATTTAATAGTATCTAAGCTATATACAAAGTCTGCTCCCATTTTATCCATTTTATTAGCAAATATAATTCTTGGAACTTTAAATTCTGTAGCTTGTCTCCAAACTGTTTCAGTTTGAGGTTCAACTCCAGCTTGTGCATCTATAAGTGCAACAGCTCCATCAAGTACTCTTAAACTACGACTAACTTCAATAGTAAAGTCTACGTGTCCTGGAGTATCAATTATATTAAATCTATACTTTTTCCAATATGCAGTAGTAGCAGCAGAAGTGATAGTTATACCACGCTCTTGTTCTTGTTCCATCCAGTCCATTTGTGATTCACCATCATGTGTTTCACCAATTTTGTGGATTTTCTTTGTATGGAATAAAATACGCTCAGTACATGTTGTTTTACCAGCATCAATATGAGCCATTATTCCTAGGTTCCTTGTCATCTGTAAAGATGTTTCACGTGCCATACTTATATCTCCTTCCTACCAACGATAATGAGCAAATGCTTTATTAGCCTCTGCCATTCTATGTGTATCTTCACGTTTTTTAACAGCTGCCCCCGTACCATTGTAAGCATCTGTAATTTCATTAGCTAAATTTTCTGCCATTCCTTTTCCACCACGAAGTCTTGCATATCTTACTAACCAACGTAGTCCTAATGCTTGGCTTCTAGCAGGTGTAACTTCAACTGGTACTTGATAATTTGATCCACCAACTCTTCTTGATTTAACTTCAAGTGTAGGCTTAATGTTTTCTAATGCTTTTTCAAAAATAGTTAATGGTTCTTCACCAGTTTTTTCTTTTACTATATCAAATGCTTCATAAAGAATAGTTTGTGCAATTCCTTTTTTACCATCTAACATAATTGTATTAATTAATTTTGTAACAACTTTTGAATTATATATTGGATCTGGTAAAACATCTCTTTTTACCGCACGTCTCTTACGCATTTTAAAATCCTCCCTTCATTTTTTTTATATTAAACTATTTACTAGCTTTTGGTTTCTTAGCACCGTATTTACTACGACCTTGTTTTCTATCCTTAACACCAGCAGTGTCCAAAGTACCACGTATAATATGATAACGAACACCGATTAAGTCTTTAACACGACCACCACGAATTAATACGACACTATGTTCCTGTAGGTTATGACCAATACCAGGAATATAGCAAGTAACTTCAGCTCCATTACTTAAACGAACACGTGCATACTTACGTAATGCAGAGTTTGGTTTTTTTGGTGTCATTGTACCAACACGAGTACAAACTCCTTGTTTTTGAGGTGAAAATTTAACTGTTTGCTTTTTAGCAATACTATTAAATCTAAATCCTAAAACAGGTGATTTGCTTTTTCTAACTTTGTCATGTCTGCTCTTTCTTACAAGTTGATTAATTGTAGGCATAAAATAAATCTCCTTTCTTTACACATATCCAGGTGTATCATTTTTGATTTTAAATATAAGTTTTGCACAAAAAAATGCAAAACTCATCAATAAATCGACTTAATTAATATATCAATTTATATAATTATTGTCAATATTTTTTAATAAATATAATAAAATTAATATCAAATATCCTTTTATATTTAAAAGAAATAATATATAATAGCTATAGAGGTGAAAAAATGAAAGGATTTTTTAAAGAATTTAAACAATTTGTTTCAAAAGGAAACGTACTTGACTTAGCAATAGCAGTCGTAATGGGAGGAGCTTTTGGTAAAATTGTTACAGCATTAGTAGATAATATAATAATGCCACTATTTGGAATTATAGTCGGAGAAAATTTTGCTGGATTAACAGCTGAAGTTAATGGTTCCCCAATAGCATATGGTCTATTTATTCAAGCAGTAATTGACTTCTTAATTATTTCATTCTTTATATTCTTATTCACAAAAGCAATTAATAAATTCAAGAAAAAAGAAGAAAAGAAAGAAGAAAAGAAAGAAGAAGAATCTGTTGTATTATTAAAAGAAATAAGAGACTTATTAAAAAAGCAAAAATAAAAAGCTTGAAAAAGCTTTTTTATTTTGCATAAAAATCTACATAACTGTATGATAACTCTCTCTTTATTCTATCTTCATCTTTAACAGCAAGAGGAAGTGATCCACCAATATCATTAATAAGTTTTGCAGCAATAAGTAAGGCAAGTAAAAGGATTCCTAAAAGTATAAGAAAAGTACCAATTCCCCAACCTTTATTATTAAGTTTAATCATACAACCACCATCTTAATTCTATAATAAAAATAATATTTAATCAATAAGAATGAATGAATAATTCAACAACTTTTAATAGCACAGCAATATCGTTTTTTACTAGATGTATATATAAATATTAAATAAAAACGGATAGAACAATCTATCCATTTTTATATTTTCTTTTTAAAGTACATACTAATATAAAAATTAAACTAATAACTGAAATTATAAATATTTTTATATACTTATATATATTATCACCTGTATTTACTTCTTTACTATCCATTTCTGTTGGATTTGTATTAGTAAATATAACTTTAGTATTTTTTGTTAATTCTCCTTCACTATCACCATCAATATTTTGTTTATAATATGTTTTCTCAGTTATCTTATATTTTATATTTAATGGTAATCTTAGAGTAATTGATTCATTCCCTTTTAATTTAAATTTACCAATACCATTTTTTACTTCGATGATTCCCTTTGATGATTCTATATTTGAAATATTATCAATTTCTATTTCAAATTCGAATTCTTCATCTTCTAAAATGTTTCCTTGAATTTTCTTTTCTACTACTAAATCTAAGAATTCTTTATCAACAACTAGAAGCACTCTATTTTCTTCCACTACTTTTTCATTTATTACAACCTCATTATTTTCATTAAATTCAAAGCTTACATCTTCAGAATGTAAATAACCATTTGCTTCACCAATTTGCCTTAAAATATATTTTTCATCAACATCTACTTCTATTGAAAGGACTAAATCTTCTTCTTCATTTATCCATTCTCTTACTACTTCATTTTCTGAATTCAATAATTGAATCTTAACACCAGGAACCACAGATTTTAACCTATTTACAAGATTCATTTTTATCTTTACAGGATCATTTGATATAGTAACTATTTCTACTTCATTATCATCCTGTTTTATTTTTCCATCTTTATATACTATTACCTTTGATTCTTTTGCTCTTTTATATCCAACAGGAACATTAATTTCTTTAATTACATATTCTCCAGGAAGTAACATTGTTTCTATTAATTCACCTGTAGTAGTAAATTGATAAACCAATTCTCCATCTTTATTATATACCCCAAACAGAGCACCACTTAAATTATTACCATCTTGATCAACTTTACTAAAATATACTTTTTGTGGTTTTGCTTTATTGATTACTTTATCATTTTCATAAGAAACATCATATCCTAAAGTATCTACTTCTCTAACATAATAAGAAATAGTATTACCAAAAGTATCTTTATCCTCAACACTTTTAAATTTTATAGGACATCTATTATCTACGCAGTCAGATGTTTTAATCGTAACAATATCATATGGGCTAACTTTGCTTTCTTTATATAAAACAAATATAAACTCTTTAGGTCTAAAAGTTTCAAATCCTTCATCATCAAACACTTTAACAAATTCTACATCTCGCATATTAGGATAATTTATTATAATATTTGAGTTAGGAAAAACTTTATCATCTGGTGTCCACGTATAATGAACGTAATATGAATTTTTTTCATTTAAACTAGCAAAAGTATCATTATCACTAATATCTATATAATCATGTGTATATGTATCCTTAGCATTTCCAACAACATAATCATATTTATCTAAATTAACTGGATATATATATTCTATTAAAGGATTTTTATCCAATGTCCAAAATTGGTTATTATCTATAGTTTCATAATGCCCATTAGTATTATAATAATAAATATACAAATCATCACTATCAGTTTCAAAGCAAAACTCACCATCTATTAAATCAATTTTGGAGAAGATTTTCAAATAATTAAGATTATCTTTTTTAGAAACATAATAGTAGTCTTCTCCTTTTTTTATGGTAAGCATAATATAGGCAGAATTATGATTTAATAAGTAATCTGTAGTTTTAACACAATATCCTGTTTTATTATTAATGCCATATTTTATGTGATATTTAGAAAGTTCTTCTTTCACATAATATCTAGCTATACTTCCATCTTCATTATACTTTGGAACGTTCTTAAATTCACCATACCAAGTATTACCATTCTGATTGTCTTTTTTTAATGTTGTTGTTGCAATAACTTTACTATCATCTAAAACATTGTATAAATTAAAGTTAACTTCATTTGGTCTTTCTGATTCAAATTCATCATCACTCCATACTTTAGAAAATTTATAATTAATTATTGTATTATAATTAATAATAGTGTCTGCATTTGGGAATGGAATTGCATACGAATCCCAATTAACTCCAATAAATTTCTCTTTTACATTTTCCTTTGATAAATAATCAATAATATTTAAACTAGAAATTTTTGGTTCACCATCCAAAGTATACTCACGATATTTATTAGATAATTTATACTCCCATTTATCTCTATAAACTGGATATATATTTTTTATAGAATTACCAAAATCTCCATACAAGTAAAATAAATTAGATTCAGTATTAAAGCATATACTTTTATTAGATACTAAATTTAGTTTAAGTGCATCGGAAGATTCACTAGTGACATTTCCATCAAAAAAATTATCTACAACATACATGTAACGATTATCTTTTTGTACCAATATTTTTATATACATATCGTTTGATTCAACAACTCCAAAGTCAATGCAAAACCCATTTCCTTTTGATAAATCATATTTAAATTTATAATTATTAATACTATTTTCTTTCAAATAATACTTAGCTTCTGACCCATCAGGATTATACTTTGGAATATCATTAAATATTATGTTCCATTCATTTTTATCATCATTTCTATACGTTATGGATGATACAACTTTGCTATCATCATTAACATTATATAAATCAAATTTAACTTCAGATGGTCTTAAATATTCATGCCCTTCATCATCCCATACTTTCTTATAAGCAAAATTTATCTTTTCGGCTCTAAATTTATTTATAATTATATAACAATTCTTTTTTGGAGTTAATGAGCCGTTCCACTCATAAGTCCAAATAGAATAATCTCGAGGAACTTTTTCATCTTCACTAATATTTAAATAATCATCATACGTTGAAATTCCAAAATTATGTAAAGGGAACAAAATTTTTCCAATAGTATAACTAGAATACGGCGTATATTTAACCGGATAAATATCATTAATTTTTATTCTTGATTTACCATCAATACTATTATCGTTATAATTGTGTAAATATAGATATAATGCTTTAGATGGAATCATGACAATTCTTCCTGAAATATTATCAGGATATGAATGAGATAAAATTGCTTTTCTTGGATATAAATCATGATTTCTTCCATTACCATTATATTTCAACACACCATCTTGATAATATCCAGTATTAGCACTTTCAAATCCAAATATATTTTCATCAAATTTAATTGCTAGTCCATTATACTCCTCATCGGCATCATAAATTACTAAATAATTATCATTACTTTTTCGCTCTTGAATAACATACTCTATTACATTAAAGGATTCATCAAATATTGGTAAATTTTCTACTGTTTTTTTCCAAATATATTCATCTACTTTATCATTATTAGTTATTTTTACAGTTTTAATTATATTATTTCTATCTTTGTCATTATAAATATCAATTATCGCTTCAGACGGTCTTATATCTTCATATCCTTCATCATCCCACTTTTTAGTTATATCCAGTGTACGAAGATTAAGTCTTGAAGTAATAATTGTTTCATCACCCAAAGTACTTATTTTCTCTATATCAATACCATAATCATTGCTCCAACTATCTCCCCTATACACAAAATAAAAGTTTTGTGAATGATTAGATATCGAATAATTATAGTGAAATATATAATCATCAGCCAAAGATGTAGGTCGATACATCCATGGATAATTTTCACCATAAAGTTCTTCTATTTTTCCTGTCATTGAAGCTCTAACACTATTATTATCATAAACGTAATTATACGATGAATATCTTAGATTAGGATTGTTAGATGTTCTAATATTTATTGTTTTCCCAGCTAGATTATCACCAATATTGTTTCCATTAAGTGCTAATTCTCTAAGTTCATTATTTACACTAAAATATATATGTGCAGCATAAGGATACCCAAATTTATTATTATTTCCAAATTTTATTGATAAGCCATCTCTAGAATCATAAGAAGTAACATAATTAGGTATAGCTTTTTCCCTTACAACATATTCAATTCTATTACCATTTTCATCATATCTACTTAAATTTTTAAAAACTCCTATCCAATGTGCACTATCATTTGAATCTGCATTATCAACATTTAATGTTATAGTATTTAAAACATTCGCTTCATCACCTTTTCTATATAAATAGAATATAGATTGATTAGGCCTTAAAGAACTATTATTCGCATCTTCCCAATATTTATCAAAAGTTAAATTATATTTATTATAAGAAAATTTTATTTTATCAGCATTTGGAAATGATTGGCGACTTTCTTCCCAGGTATATGATATAATTCTTTTTTCACTATTTTGTGGATAATCATCATTGTAATAATCTTTCTCAACATCTTCAATATTACTATAATGATTAGGAGCATATTCAGTAAGAATCTGACTATATGTAGGATAAATGTATTTGATATCCAAATTATAAATATCGCCTTTCATAACTAATTTTCTTAAATTATCCAAAATTGGTACACAATAAGTTTGATTATTTAATCTTGAATAATCAAATTCAAAAGATCCATCATTATTATTTATAACTCTAGCAATTGAATCAGCTATTTCAATTTTTTTTGATGTATCTTTATTAAATACATTTTCCCCAAATTTTGCACAAAATACATTTGGATAACTATAATCATAATAATTAACATAATTATCATTTTTCACTGGTTTAATAATATATCTTGCTTCAGTTCCATCTTCATTATATTTTGGAATATCACGAAATGTACCGCTCCATTGATTTTCACCAGAAATATTAGATTCATTTAAACTAATTGATTTATAAATATTGTCTAAATCATTTTCATTATACAAATTTACAATGACTTCACTAGGACGTTCGTTTTCAAAACCATCGTCATCCCATTCTATGTTGAAATTATAATTCTTATATTTGACTGTATTTATTATTAAATCAGCATTTGGAAAATTACTATTTGTAGGCTCCCAAGTATAACTTGATGGAGACAAGCGCGGAAAATGTTCACCAAAATAATGATTAGAAATACCAGTGAACCACGATCTATTAGTAGTATAATAAGTATTATCACCTGATGGATATATCCTTTTTATATCCAATAATGCATAACCATACATATTAATTTTTTTTTGATTTTGGAGCATTGGAACACATATTGTTCTATTACTTAGATCATATGAATAGAATTTTTCATTCGATGAATTCTTACCTAAAAATTTATATTTATTATTTTCATCAATAAATTCAAAAGAAAGATAATTATTATTTGAATTTGTAAAAGTTGTATTATTTCCAAATTCTATACACAATGATTTAATATTTAGCATACTATATTTTTGTGTGTAATTATCAAGATTATCTTGTACGATATAATAATTTGCTAAAGTCCCATTAGAATTATACTTAGGAACATTTTGAAAGGTCCCCTTCCACAAATAAGCTCCGTATCGATTTGCCGAAGTTAATGTCACTGTACTTACAACATCATTTGAATTTAATACATTATACAACTTATAAGTAGCACTTTCAGGCCTATACTTCACAAAGTCATCATCACTCCAACTAACTTCAAAATTGAAATCAATTAAATCAGTAGCTCCAGAACTACTTATACTGACTCCACTAAATAAATTAGCATTATTAATTCCTATAAAACATGAGATAAATATGCTGAAAATTACTAAAGTCAAAAGTATTGTTATTTTTTTAATATTCACCTGTACTCACCTACTATAGTAATTTTATCATGCAGACAAAAAAAATGGAATAAGATTTCTTATTCCATTAATTCATCTTCTAATTTATCAAGTGGTTCCTCATCAACAAGTTGAGATGCTAATTCATATTCAACATTCTTATATGCCCTAACACCAGTACCTGCAGGAATAAGTTTACCAATAATAACATTTTCCTTCAATCCATGAAGTTTATCAACTTTACCTTTAATTGCAGCATCAGTTAATATTCTAGTAGTCTCTTGGAAAGATGCAGCTGATAAGAATGAATCAGTATCAAGAGAAGCTTTAGTTATACCAAGAAGAACTGGTTTTCCAGTTGCTGGTTTCTTTCCAGCTATAATTGCTTCTTTATTACCTTCAGTAAATTCGCTAAAGCTAACAAGTCCACCTGGAATAAATTTAGTATCTCCAGCATCAACTATTCTCATCTTAGAAATCATTCTCTTAGCAATCATTTCAACGTGTTTATCAGAGATATCAACTGCTTGACTACGATAAACATGTTGTACTTCTTTTAATATATATTCCTGAGTAGTTAGAGGGTCAGTTACTGCTAATAATTCTTTTGGACTAATTGATCCTTCAGTTAATTTATCACCAGTATTAACAACACTTCCAACTTCTACTCTTAGCTTAGCACCATAATTAGTAATATGTTCCTTAGTTTCAAGATCATTAGTAACACTAATTTTAAATTTACCATGATCTTCATCAATCTTAGTTACTTTACCATTTATTTCTGCAATTGTAGCTTTTCCTTTAGGTATTCTTGCTTCAAATAATTCTTGAATACGTGGAAGACCTTGAGTAATATCTTCTCCACCAGCAACTCCACCAGTATGGAATGTTCTCATTGTAAGCTGAGTACCAGGTTCACCAATTGACTGAGCAGCCATAACACCAACAGCTTCTCCAACTTCAACTAAATTACCAGTAGCTAAGTTTCTACCATAACATTTTTGGCAAACTCCATTAACTGTATTACATGTTAATGTTGTTCTTATTTCAACTTCTTCAATTCCAGCAGCAATTATCTTATCTGCAATTGATTCAGTAATTAAAGTTAATTTATCACAAATAACTTCTTTTGTTTCTGGATTAATAACTTTCTTGTTAGTGAATCTTCCAACAATTCTATCATATAATTTTTCAATTACTTCTCCTGTTTTATCATTAATGAATGAACTTACAACAACACCATTTTCTGTTCCGCAATCTTCTTCACGAACGATAATATCATGAGAAACATCTACTAAACGTCTTGTTAAGTATCCAGAATCTGCTGTCTTTAATGCAGTATCTGCTGATCCTTTACGAGCACCATGTGTTGATAAGAAGAATTCAGCAACTGAAAGTCCTTCTCTAAAGTTTGAAGTAATAGGTATTTCAACCGGAGTACCATCTGGTTTTGACATGATACCACGCATACCAGCTAATTGTACTAAGTGTGATGTTGAACCACGAGCCTTAGAATGCATCATTATGAATATTGGGTTATCCATATCAGCATCAGCCTTAGCAACTAGTTCTTTTTGAACTTCAGCCTTAGCACCATCCCACGTTTCAATTACTTTATTAAATCTTTCTTCATTTGTAATTAATCCACGATTATATTGCTTATTAATTTTTTCAACCATTTTATTTGCTTCAGCAATTATTTCTTGCTTATTATCACTAGTAACAACATCACTAATTGAAATTGTAATACCAGATATAGTTGAATATTTAAATCCTAAATCTTTCATCTTATCAAGCATTATAGAAGTCTCAGTTGTTTTATATCTTTTGAATACTTGAGCGATTACTTTTTCAAGAATTCCTTTAGCAAAAGGTTTTACTAATGGCATATTCTTAATAATCTCAGGAATATTTTCTCCTTTTTCAATAAAATACTTATTTGGAGTAATATTTTGAATATTATCATCACTTGGTTCATTAATATATGCAAATGAATCAGGTAAAATTTCATTAAATTTAAGCTTTCCAACAGTAGTAACTAAATATTTACCTTTTTGAGTTTCAGTAAATAATTTATATTTAAACGAATCTACTGGAAGAGCAATTCTTGTATGAAGAGTAATTTCTCTTCTTTCATAAGCCATTAAAGCTTCATTAGAATTTTTAAATATTCTTCCTTCTCCAGGAAGTCCTGCTTTCTCCATAGTAATATAATAGTTACCTAAAACCATATCTTGTGATGGAGTAACAATAGGTGATCCATCTTTTGGAGAAAGGATATTATTAGCACCAAGCATTAATAATCTTGCTTCTGCTTGAGCTTCTTCAGATAAAGGTACGTGAACGGCCATCTGGTCACCATCGAAGTCTGCATTAAATGCAGGACATACTAATGGGTGAAGACGAATAGCTTTACCACCAATTAATACAGGTTCAAATGCTTGAATACCCAATCTATGAAGTGTAGGAGCACGGTTTAATAAAACTGGATGCTCTTTTATAACATCTTCAACAACGTCCCATACTTTAGGATCTTTGTTATCTATTAAACGTTTAGCTGCTTTAATATTGTGAGCAATATCTCTTTCAACTAATTCATGTATAACATGTGGTTTAAATAATTCAAGAGCCATATCTTTAGGAATACCACATTGATACATTTTAAGTGATGGTCCAACAACAATAACTGAACGACCAGAATAGTCAACACGTTTTCCTAATAAGTTTTGACGGAATCTTCCTTGTTTTCCTTTTAACATACTAGAAAGTGATTTCAAAGGACGATTTCCAGCACCTGTAACACTTCTACCACGACGACCATTGTCAAATAATGAGTCAACTGCTTCCTGTAACATACGTTTTTCATTTTGAATAATAATTCCAGGAGCATTTAAATCAATTAACTTCTTTAAACGATTATTACGATTTATAACACGTCTATATAAATCATTCAAATCAGATGTAGCAAATCTACCACCATCTAATTGAATCATTGGTCTTAAATCAGGTGGAATTACAGGAATGCAATCAAATATCATCCATTCAGGACGATTTCCTGATTTATAGAAAGAATCTAAAACATCAAGTCTTTTAACAAGACGAGTTCTTTTTTGTCCTTGAGCATTTTCAAGTTCTTTTTCTATTGTTGCTATTTCTTTTTCTAAATCAATCTTTTTAAGCAATTCTTTAATAGCTTCAGCACCCATTCCTACTTTGAATCCATCACCATATTTTTCATAATATTGACGATATTCTTTTTCAGATAATGTTTGCTTATCTTCTAAAGGTGCAATTCCTTTATCAATTACAACATAACTAACAAAGTATAATACTTCCTCTAAGTCTCTTGGAGACATATCAAGAACTAATCCCATACGAGATGGTACACCTTTAAAATACCAAATATGAGAAACTGGAGTAGCAAGTTCAATATGACCCATACGTTCACGACGAACTTTACTACGAGTAACTTCTACTCCACATCTATCACATACAATGTTTTTATATCTTACACGTTTATATTTACCACAAGCACATTCAAAATCTTTTGTTGGTCCAAAGATCTTTTCACAGAACAATCCGTCACGTTCAGGACGAAGAGTTCTATAGTTAATTGTTTCTGGTTTTTTTACTTCACCGTATGACCAACTACGAATTTTTTCTGGAGAGGCAATTCCAATTTTTAATGCTTCAAATTTATTTACTTCTATCATTATTCATCCTCTCCTTCCATAAAATCGTTTTCATATGCTTCATTAAATTCTTTATCTATTTCATCATCTGATAACTCATCATCATCATCTGAATCATCAACTTCATATCCATCATCTGGATCACTTGGAGGTGGAAGTGGTATATCATCACCTGTAGAAGGAGCAAGTTGTTCTAATTCTTCTTTATCTTCTTCTTCTTCCATTTCTTTTAATCCAACAACTTCATTCTTGTCATTAACAATACTAATATCAAGTCCTAAAGCTTGGAATTCTTTCATTAATACTCTAAAGCTTTCTGGAACACCAGCTTGATTTACTTCTTGTCCTTTTATCAAAGCTTCATATACTTTAACACGACCGATAATATCGTCAGATTTATAAGTAATAACTTCTTGTAATGTATGTGCAGCACCATAAGCTTCTAGAGCCCATACTTCCATTTCACCAAATCTTTGTCCACCAAATTGTGCTTTACCACCAAGAGGTTGTTGAGTAACCATAGAGTATGGTCCAGTTGAACGTGCATGTAACTTATCATCTACCATGTGATGTAATTTAATCATATACATAACACCAACAGTTATTCTATTATCAAATGGTTCTCCAGTTCTTCCATCATATAATGTATATTTTCCATCTGGAGCCATTCCTGCTTCCTTCATCATTTCAGAAATATCTTCTGTCTTAGCACCATCAAATACAGGAGTAGCAACATAAACACCAAGTTCTTTTGCAGCCATACCTAAATGCATTTCAAGTACTTGACCTATATTCATACGAGATGGAACTCCTTGTGGGTTAAGCATAATATCAACAGTTCTACCATCTGGTAAATATGGCATATCTTCTTCTGGAAGTACAAGTGAAATAACACCTTTGTTACCATGACGTCCAGACATCTTATCTCCAACTTGAATCTTTCTCTTTTGAGCAATATATACACGAATTACTTTAGATACTCCAGCAGGTAATTCATCGTTATCTTTTCTTGAGAATACTTTAACATCATGAACAATACCATCTCCACCATGTGGTACACGTAAAGAAGTATCACGAACTTCACGAGTCTTTTCTCCAAATATTGCATGTAATAATTTTTCTTCTGAAGTAAGTTCAGCCATTCCCTTTGGAGTTACTTTACCAACAAGAATATCTCCTTCTTTTACTTCAGTACCAACTATTACAATACCATTTTCATCAAGATTCTTTCTTGCTTCTTCTGAAACATTAGGAATATCACGAGTTATCTCTTCTGGTCCTAATTTAGTTTCACGACATTGCATTTCAAAGTCTTCCAAATGAATACCAGTATACACATCATTTTTAACTAATTTTTCATTTAAGATAACAGCATCCTCGTAGTTATAACCATTAAATGTCATAAATGCTACTACAACATTTTTACCAAGAGCTAATTCTCCTTGATCAGTAGATGGTCCATCTGCTAAAACAGAACCACGACTTACTTTATCTCCAACTTTAACAATAGGTCTTTGATGTTGACAAGTACCTGCATTTGATAATTCAAAATTAGATAAATGATATTCATCTTTACCAGTTTTATTTTTTACTACAATACGTCTTGCATCAACATATTCTACAATTCCATCAGCTTTTGCAAGAACTTCTACACCAGAATCACGTGCTGCAACATATTCAACACCTGTACCTACAAATGGTGCTTCAGCCTTTAACAATGGAACTGATTGACGTTGCATGTTAGCACCCATCAATGCACGAGTTGCATCATCGTGTTCAAGGAATGGGATACAACTTGTTGTAACTGCAACAACTTGTTGTGGAGAAACGTCAACATAATCAACTTGTTCTGGTTTAACAAGTAAATTCTCTCCACGGAATCTAGCTGGAACAACTTCATCAGTCATTATGTTGTTCTCATCAACAGTAACAGTAGCAATAGAAATCATAACATCTGATTCTTGATCAGCAGTTAAATATTCTATCTCATCTGTTAATTTCTTATTAATTACTTTTCTATATGGAGTCATTATAAATCCATAATCATCAATCTTTGCATAACTAGCTAAAGAAGTGATTAATCCTATGTTTTGTCCTTCTGGTGACTCAATTGGACATATTCTTCCATAGTGAGATTCATTAACGTCACGAACTTCCATACCTGCTCTATCACGTGATAATCCACCTGGACCTAAAGCAGATAAACGTCTTTTATTTGTTAATTCTGCAATTGGGTTTGTTTGATCCATAAATTGAGACAATTGGCTTGAGCCAAAGAACTCTTTCATTGCAGCTGTAATAGGTCTAATATTAATTAAAGTCTTAGGAGTTACTTCTTCCATTTCTTGAGTAGTCATTCTTTCACGAATAACTCTTTCCATACGAGAAACACCAATTCTAAATTGATTTTGTAAAAGTTCTCCAACTTGTCTTACACGACGATTTCCTAAATGGTCAATTTCATCGAAATTACCAAATCCATGTAATAAATTTAAATAATATGAAACAGAAGCGAAAACATCAGAAATAGTCAAACGTTTAACATCAATTGATTGATCATTACCAATTAAAGTAAATACTTCTTTTTTATTGTTTGGATTATAAATCTTAATAGTTTGTACTTTATTATAAGTATCTAATTCTTCATTAATTTTAATTTCTACTAAGTTATATCCATCAGCAAAAATTTCTTTTAATCTATTAAATACATCTTTATCTATAACAGTACCTTTAGAAAATACAACTTCTCCATCAACTTTAATATCTTCTGCTAAAGTTTGATTTAAAACTCTATCTAATACATTTAGTTTACGATTAAATTTATAACGACCAACTTTAGCCAAATCATACCTAAATTCATCAAAAAATCTAGTAATTATTTGGTTCTTAGAAGAATCCAAAGTAGATGGTTCTCCTGGTCTTAATTTTTCGTATATTTCAATTAATGCTTCATCAGTATTTCTAGTAGAATCTTTTGATAAAGTATTTTCAATATATTCATCTTTACCAAATAAATTTAATATTTCTTCATCACTAGAAAGTCCAAAAGCACGCAAAAGAGTAGTAAGAGGAACTTTTCTAGTTCTGTCAATTCTTACATACAAAACATCCCTGGCATCTGTTTCAAACTCTAACCAAGTACCTCTTGTCGGAATAATTTGTGAAGTAATACTACTTCTTCCATTTTTATCAACTTCTCTATTAAAATAAACACTAGGAGATCTAACTAATTGAGATACAATAACACGTTCTGCACCATTAATTACAAAAGATCCACTATCTGTCATTATAGGCATGTCACCTAAAAATATTTCTTGTTCTTTAACTTCACCAGTTTCATGATTGAATAATCTAACTTCAACCTTAAGTGGTGCAGCAAAAGTTGTTTCTCTATCCTTACTTTGCCTAATACTATATCTAGGTTCATCAAAATGATAATCACCAAATTCTAGAGATAAAGTACCAGAAAAGTTTTCAACAGGGAATAAATCATCAAAAACTTCTTTAATACCAGTTTCAATAAACCACTGATATGACTTCTTTTGAATTTCTAACAAATCTGTTAATTCATAAGTATTTCTAATTCTAGAAAAACTTCTTCTTTGTCTGTGTTCACCACAGTTAATAATCTTATATGCCACTAAAAATTCACCCCTATTACAATAATTTTACAAAGAACAAAATAGCCCAATCTAATACGTAGCCAATTTATATTATTAACACATAAAACGCAAGATGTCAACGAGAAAAACACTTAATTACAAAAAAACCTTTTTCCTTTGCAATTATTTCACAATTATATATATCGGATATATCTCTAATTGCCGTTTTTGCTCCATGATCTTTTCTCATTACAAAATATAGTTCACCTCTTTCACTTAAATGCTCTTTTGCTTCACGCAACATCTTATATACTATTTCTTTTCCAGCCCTAATCGGAGGATTAGTAATAATATAATCATATTTTTTGTTACTATCAATAGCACTATAACAATCGCTTTCAAAATAATTAATATTACTTACTTTATTAAGCTTAATATTCATTTCAAATAAATGTAATGCCCTTTTATTAACATCAACTGCATCAAAATTAGCATCAGTAAGTTTAGAAAGAATAATACTTACAACACCATAACCGCATCCAAGATCTAGAACATTACCGCTAATCTTACTAATAGGTAAATTTTCTAAAAGAAGTCTAGTTCCAAAATCCAATTTTTCTTTTGAAAATACACCATTATCTGTTCTAAACTTAAATTCCGTACCAAAAATATATGTACTAAATTCTTCAATGTTACTAGGTAAATTAACATTTTCAAAATATTGAGCCATTATATCACCTTTCAAAAAAAAGAAGAGTTAACTACAAAAATAATATAGTTAACTCCTTTCATACGCTTATACTACAATAAAAAAATAGTTTTTTCAAGTTGTTTTCACAAAAATATTAGCAATTATACGTAAAATACCAATCAATAATAAAAATCCAATTAATACATTATTACAAAAAAAGAGTAAATTACTTAACATAATTTACTCTTTAATTACAGAATTGTTAATATATAACTATTTAACTTCTACTTCTGCTCCAGCTTCTTCTAATTTAGCTTTAATTTCTTCAGCTTCAGCAACTGGAATATTTTCTTTAATAGCTCCACCGTTATCAGCGATAGCTTTAGAATCAGCAAGTCCTAATCCAGTAATTTCTTTAATTACTTTAATTACATTAATTTTTGCAGCTCCTGCATTTACTAATGTAACTGTTACTTGACTTGGTCCTTCATCAGCTGCAGCTGCTGGTCCAGCAACTGGTGCTGCTACTGCTACTGAACTTGGATCTACTCCAAATTCTTCTTTCATAGCGTCTACTAATTCTTTAATTTCTAATAGACTCATTTCTTTTAAACTTTCAATAAAGCTTTCTTTAGTTAATTTTGCCATTTTTAAAATCCTCCCTTAATTAATTTTCTTCCTTTTGTTTAGCATATAAATCTAAACATATTGATAAGTCTTTTGGAATTCCCATCATACCAGCTGCAAGCATAGTAAGTAGTCCTTCTCTTGATGGAATTGTTGCAAGTTCTGCAAGTTTTGATTGATCAGTTACTTCACCATCAACTATTCCAACTTTTAATGTTACAACATCATGTGTCTTTGCAAATTCAGCAACTGCCTTAATTGGTGCAACTGAATCAGTTCCATATGCTAATGCACTAGATCCATTCAAATGATCATTTAAGTCAAACTTTAAATCATTAAAAGCTCTAGCCATTAAAGTATTTTTATATACTTTATAATCAGAACCAGATTCTCTTAAAGATTTTCTTAACTTCTTAGTATCTTCATCTGTTAAACCAGTGTAAGTAAAAATTACAACTGATGCAGAATCTTGAACTTTAGATTTAATTTCATCAATTACTTCTTGCTTCTTTGCTAAGATTTTCTCACTTGCCATAAGAATCCTCCTCTATATTTTAATTTATTGGAGCTATAAAAAATCTCTATGCCAAAGGACATAGAGACATTCAAAACAAAGTCTATATTAGTCCTCGGTAGGATTTACTAACAACCTACTGTCTATGGCACCAACAAATTAATTGTATTATATTACAACATCTACTAAATGTCAAAAGAATTTGAAATAATTTTAATTCCAGGACCCATAGTAGTTGCTATTGAAATATTTTTTACGTAATCACCTTTTACTGTAGAAGGTTTAGCTTTAATTAATACATTCATAAATGCATCTAAGTTTTCAACTAATTGTTCTTCAGTAAAATTAGTATTACCAATTATACCATGAATATTTCCAAAACTATCTGTTCTATATTCAACACGTCCAGCTTTAACATCATTTACTGCTTTAGTTACGTCAGTAGTAACTGTTCCAGTTTTAGGGTTAGGCATTAATCCCTTTGGTCCTAAAACCTTACCTAATTTACCAAGAAGTGGCATCATATCAGGTGTTGCAATCATAACATCAAAATCAAACCAGTTTTCTTTTTCAATTTTTTCAAGCATATCTGTATCACCAACGAAATCAGCACCAGCTTCACGAGCTTTAGTAGCATTTTCTCCCTTAGCAATAACTAATACTTTCTTTGATTTACCAGTTCCATGTGGTAATACAATTGCTCCTCTTAATTGCTGATCAGACTTTTTAGTATCAAGATTTAATCTAACAGCTAATTCAACAGAAGCAACAAATTTACTAGTTGATGTTTCTTTTGCTAATTTTACAGCTTCTTCTTTAGTATAAGCTTTACCTTTTTCAAGTTTATTTAAAGCTTCAACGTATTTTTTACCTCTTTTTCTCATTATTTTTCCTCCTTATGTGGTATAGCGGATAAAAGCGAGTGACGAAATAACGTCACATTCCTCCCACATAGGTATAAACCTATATGTTATTAATTTACTATTCTTTTATAGTAACACCCATATTACGGGCAGTACCTTCAACTATTTTCATAGCTTCTTCAACTGTATAACAGTTTAAGTCAGGTAATTTTATTTCAGCAATTTCTTTTAATTGATCCTTAGTAAGAGATCCAACTGTTTCTTGAGATCCTTTAGTAGATCCTTTTTGAATTTTAGCAAATTTCTTAACTAAGAATGGTGTAGGTGGAGTTTTAACTACAAAATCAAAACTTCTATCATCATAGATTGTAATTTCAACTGGTAAAACATCTCCCATTTTATCTTTAGTTGCATCATTATACTTAGTACAAAAATCTTGTAAATTAATTCCTGCAGGTCCTAAAACAGTTCCAACTGGTGGAGCTGGTGTAGCTTTTCCTGCTTGAATTTGCAACTTAACTTTTTTAACAACTTCCTTTGCCACGAAAAACACCTCCTATATTTTTTAGTTTTCGCGAGTGGTCCAAATAGCACTCTTTTTTTGCGCATATGCGCTTTTTCGCTTCCCACTAATTAATCTATATAATTAAATATAGCGATTTGATAATATCACTAAATTCATTATTTTGCAAGCATTTTTAATCTTTAGCAATTTCAATTTGTGATAATTCTGCTTCAACTGCAGTTTCAAGTCCAAATATATCTACATTTAATTCTAATTTTTGACTTGGTAAATCTATTGAAGTAATTACACCATACATTCCTGCAAGAGCACCAGAAATAATTTTAACTTTTGTACCAACTTGTAATTCTTTATCGACATCAAGTCTACTAATACCCATATTTTTAAGAATATTATCTACTTCTTGTGGTTGTAATGGAGTAGGTTTAGCTCCTTTACCACTTGATCCAATAAATCCTGTTACTCCAGGCGTATTACGAACAACAAACCAAGCTTCATCACTCATTACCATTTCAATTAAAACATAACCTGGAAACATCTTTTTAACTTTTTCTTTAGTTACTCCATCCTTTTCCTCAACAACTTTTTGTTCAGGTACAACAACACGAAAGATATAATCTTTCATATCCATAGATTGAGCACGCATTTCTAATTTTTCTTTAACCTTATTCTCATGACCAGAATAAGTATTTACAACATACCACTGTTTTTCCATTTTTACTCTCCTATAATGTCTTAATTAAATATACAATTCCTTCGATTGCAAAAAAGAATAATGCAAAGAAAATTATAAATGAAATTGTAGCAATAGAATATTTAACCATTTCTTTCTTATTAGGCCATCTTACTTTCTTAAATTCAGATTTTACTCCTTTAAACCAAGATTCTTTCTTAGCTGTAGGTTTATTATCTTTTTTTGTCTTTTTATCCTTTTTAGAATCAACCTTTTTATTTACTTTTTCATTAGCAACTTTGTCAATTTCGTTTAATAAGTCTTGATCTTTCTTATCAAGTTTTCTTAACTCTTTTTGAGCCATAAATTTCCCCACCTTTTTTTACCAAAATAAAAACACCTTTTCGTGTCACTATTAAATTAACACAAAAAGATGATTAAGTCAATTATTAATTGTAGTACTAATACTACTATCAGTATTATATAAATGTTCAAATCTAGAACTTTTGAATCTTCTAACAAAGAAGAATAGCCCAACTAAGAACATTGCAATAGACACTATTTGAGCAGCTTTTAAAGAACCAAGCATCAAACTATCTTGTCTCATTCCTTCAATAAAGAATCTCCCTAAAGAATACCACATACAATATACTCCAAAAATCTGCCCTGTTTTAATATATCGTTTTCTTCTAATAATAAAAAGTACTATAAATCCAATTAAACACCAAATACTTTCATATAAAAATGTTGGATGATAATAAGTACCATTGATATGCATACCATCAATAATAAAACCAGGCATAAAAATGGATTTTAAGAATTCTAGCGATACTTCTGAACCATAAGCTTCTTGATTAAAGAAATTTCCCCATCTTCCTATTGCCTGTCCTATAATTAGTCCAACAGAACATATATCTAGAATAACAAGAGTATCAAGTTTATGTTTCCTAGTATATAAAATAAGTGAAAGCCCTCCAAGAAGAATAGCACCATGAATAGCAAGTCCACCATTCCATATTTCTAAAATCTCCATTAAATTATTGGAATAATAATCCCATCTAAAAGCTACATAGTAAAGCCTCGCTCCAATAATTGCTAAAACAACAGTTGAAAAAATTAAATTTGTCATAACATTTTCACTAATATGTTTCTTTTTAGCTTCACTATAAACCAAATACATCCCACAAATCATACCAACAACTATGCATATTGAATACCAATATATTTGTAAAAATCCAAAATCTAATGCTACTCTATTCATTTCTTACTTGCCTTTCTGATTATTGGTTCAATAATCAACTTTTCTATCAATAAATTAAGTAACGCCAAAACTATTGATATAACTAGAAGTGCCCACAAATCTGTGAAATCAAGTTTTGGACCCATAATCCAATCTGTTAATTTTAAAATAAAAGCATTAATAACGAAATAAAAAAGTCCAAAAGTTATTCCAGTTATTGGAGTAGATATTGTTACCAAAATAGGTTTAACTAATTTTTCTAAAGCATAGATAATTACAATAGCTAGAAAAGCAAAAATAACCTTATAATCACTATGAATTTCAAAGCTTTCAAATAATCTTTCAACAGCCATAAATGCCGCTGTATATAAAACAGAATAAAGTAAGAATTCTAAAATGGCATTAAATTTACCTTTACTTACAATTTTCATAATTCCTCCACTATAAAACTTTTTTTAAGAACTGACCAGTAAACGACTTTTCATTTTTTATAACTTCTTCTGGTGTCCCACTAGCAACTATTTCTCCACCTTTGTCTCCACCATAAGGCCCAATATCGATAATATAGTCCGCACATTTTATCATATCAAGATTATGCTCAATAACTATTACTGTATCATTATTATCTACTATTTTTTGAATAATTGCAAGTAGTCTCTTAATATCATCAGAATGAAGTCCAGTAGTAGGTTCATCCATAATAAATAGCGTCTTCCCTGTTGCTTTCTTTTGAAGTTCTTTTGCAAGTTTTACTCTTCCAGCTTCACCACCAGATAATGTAGTAGCACTTTGTCCTAATTGTAAATATCCAATTCCAACATCTTCTAATACTTGTAATCTAGATTTAATTTTAGGTACATTTTCAAAAAAGGTAATAGCTTCACTAATTCTCATATCAAGAACTTCTGCAATATTTTTACCTTTATATTTTATGTTTAAAGTTTCACTATTATAACGAGTTCCATGACAAACTTCACAAGGTACATATACATCTGGTAAAAAATGCATTTCTATTTTCTTAACTCCATCCCCTCGACATGCTTCACATCTTCCACCTTTAACATTAAAAGAAAATCTATTTTTTTCAAAACCATACATCTTTGCTTCTTTAGTATTAGTAAATAAATCTCTTATATCATCAAATACTCCAGTATAAGTAGCTGGATTACTTCTAGGAGTTCTTCCAATAGGGTTTTGAGTAATTTCAACTATTTTATCTATATTTTCAAAGCCATTTATTTTCTTATGCTTTCCAGGTATTATTTTAGATTTATAAACATATTTCATAGCAGCTGCAGATAATATTCTCATTACTAAACTACTCTTTCCACTACCTGATACACCAGTAACGCATGTATAAGTTCCTAAAGGAAATTTAACATCAATATTCTTTAAATTATTTTCAGAAGCTCCAACAACCTCTATAAATTTGCCATTACCTTTTCTTCTTTTTTTAGGTACTTCTATTTTTTCTTTACCACTTAAATATCTACCAGTAATACTATTTTCTACTTTCATTACTTCTTCTGGAGTGCCTGCTGCCATGACATAACCACCTTCACTACCAGCTTTTGGTCCTATATCAACAATGTAATCAGCTGCAAGCATAGTATCAGTATCATGTTCTACCACTATTAAAGTATTTCCTAAATCTCTCATTTCTTTTAAGGAATTAATAAGTCTTTCATTATCTCTTTGATGAAGACCGATACTAGGTTCATCTAAAACATATAAAACACCAGTTAATCTTGAACCTATTTGAGTAGCAAGTCTAATTCTTTGAAGTTCTCCACCAGAAAGTGTTCCAGCCATTCTACTTAAAGTAAGATATTCAAGTCCAACATTAGATAAGAAGTTTAACCTATTTTTAATTTCCTTAATAAGTAAACTAGCAATTTCTTCTTGTTCTTTACTCATTTTTAATTTATCGAAAAATTCAATTATTTTATCAATACTTAAAGACGTTAATTCAAAAATATTTTTATTTCCTACATAGACAGATAACGCATCATTATTAAGTCTTGCACCATGACATGTTTCACATTCTGTTTCAATCATATAGTTTTCAAGCCAATCTCTAATCCAAGTACTAGTTGTTTCCATATATCTTCTTTGAAGATTATTAATTACACCTTCATAAAAGTCAACTTGATTAGTAATATTACCACTTCTAGAAGCATAATTAAATTTTATTGGTTCATCACTACCATAAAATATTAATTCAACTTCTTTTTTACTTAGTTTTTTAAATGGTTTAGTAGTACTAATTTTATAATGTTTACATAAGCATTCTAGTCTTTTGTAATATATATTATCTGTATCATCACCTAAAGTAACAATTGCACCATCTTCAAGTGATTTATCTTTATCAGGTACAACTAACTCTGGATCTATTGATAACTTAATACCAAGTCCCTTACAATCAGGACATGCACAATATGGAGCATTAAAACTAAACATACGAGGTTCAAGTTCTGGTAAAGAAAATTCACAATATGGGCAAGCATAAAGCTCTGAAAAAACTAGTTCCTTATCACCTACTATTTCGATTACAACCTTACCATTAGATAGTTTACAAGAAGCCTCTAAAGATTCAAATAATCGTCCTCTTACTCCATCTTTTATAACTAATCTATCTACAATAACGTCAATATAATCTTTTATATTTTTTTCAAAATTTATTTCTTCAGTTAATTCATGCATTTCTCCATTTACACGAATTCTTGCATACCCATCTGCCCTTAATTTATCAAGTAACTCTTTATGAGTACCTTTTTCTCCATGAACCACTGGAGCCATAATAATCATTTTAGTGCCTTCTGGATATTCCAATAATTTATTAGCCATTTCTTCAACGCTTTGCCCTTTAATTGGAATATGATGATTAGGACACATTGGAGTACCAATTCTTGCATATAACAATCTAAAATAATCATAAATTTCAGTAACAGTACCAACTGTACTTCTAGGATTGTTACTAGTTGTTTTTTGATCAATACTAATTGATGGAGATAACCCTTCAATAGAGTCAACATCAGGTTTTTCTGTACCACCTAAAAACTGTCTAGCATAAGCAGACAAACTTTCAACATATCTTCTTTGACCCTCAGCATAAATAGTATCAAATGCTAATGAGCTTTTTCCACTACCTGATACACCGGTCATAACGATTAATTTGTTTTTAGGCAAAGTAAGATCAATATTTTTTAAATTATTTTCTCTTGCTCCTTTGATAATTATCTCATCCATAGTATCACCTCAAATTGCTACTATATAATAGCATACTAAATAAAAAAAAGAAAGGAATAATTAAGTACCTCTAATTACTATCATTCCCAAATCTTTCTCTAAAATTACAATTTTTACATAATGTACAAACTGATTTATTATTCTTAAAACCTTCAATTATTTCTCCAACTAATTTAGTCTTTAAAATATCACTTAATTCATCATTAAAAATGTTCCCTAAATTAATAATACCTGAAGAGTCTAAACAACAAGGAACTATGGTTCCGTCAACTAAAATTCCAAGTTGATCAATTAAGCCATAGCACTTACCATCAATATTTAAATTATTTCTCAAATTTGGCCATACAAACAAATTATTTTTATTAACAAAAGTGTTAATAAAAATTTTAATACTTTTATCTGTTTCAAGTTTTTCCACAATATTTGTAGATAAATTATAACTACTAATTATCTTTTGCACAATTTCTGTTGATTTCTTATCTAATTTATAATTATCCAAAGTCCATAATCTATAACTTATATACATTTTTGTGGATAATTTTTTACAAATTTCAAAAACTTCATCAAAATAATTATACTTATTATTTTCAGAATGAAGTGAAACATTTATTTGTCTTATACAATTATGATTATTTAATACTTCAAACTTATCTTTTAATAAAGTCCCATTAGTAGTTATGTTAACATTCATACCAGTATCATCACACATAGATAATATTCTATCTAATTTAGAATGTAAAAGAGGTTCTCCTTTAACATGAAGATAAATATAATCTGTATAAGGTTTAATTCTTTTTAAAATTAAATTAAATTCATCTAAAGACATTTCCTTCTTTTCTTTATTATCAATCGAACAAAATGAACAATTTAAATTACAAATATTAGTAATCTCAACATAAATCTTTTTAAATCTTTTTTTCATTATTACTTACTCTTTAATTCAAATATAATATCACGAAGTTCCATAGCTCTTTCGAAATCTAAATTCTTTGCAGCTTCTCTCATTTCTTGTTCTAATTCTTCTACACTTAATTCAATTTCTTTCTTAGACATCTTTTCTTTCTTCTTATTCTTACTATTTTTTAAATCATCAACATTGCTAATTAAATCTCTTATTTCTTTAATAATTGTCTTTGGAATTATTCCATGTTCTTCATTATATTTCTCTTGAATTGCCCTTCTTCTTGCAGTTTCATCTATAGCTTTTTGCATTGACTCAGTAATCTTATCACCATACATTATACATTTACCATTAGCATTTCTTGCACATCTTCCAATAGTTTGGATAAGACTTCTTTCACTTCTTAAAAATCCTTCTTTATCTGCATCTAGTATTGCAATCAAACTAACTTCAGGAATATCTATACCTTCACGTAGTAAATTTATACCAACTACACAATCATATTTACCTAATCTTAAATCTCTAATAATACGTAATCTTTCTAAAGTTTTAACTTCTGTATGTAAATATGCTACTTTTATATCTATCTCTTTTAAGTAATTTGTTAATTCTTCTGCCATTCTAATAGTAAGAGTAGCAATAAGTACTCTTTCATTTTTTTCTATTCTATCTTTAATCTCTCCGACTAAATCCTCAATTTGTCCAAGAGAAGGTCTAACTTCAAGTATTGGATCCAAAAGTCCAGTTGGTCTTATTATTTGTTCAACGAAAACATTTTTAGTCTTCTCTAGTTCATAATCACCAGGAGTTGCAGAAACATAAATAGCTTGATTAATTTTACTTTCAAATTCTTCAAATTTAAGAGGTCTATTATCAAGAGCACTAGGTAGTCTAAAACCATATTCAACAAGATTCATCTTTCTTGCTCTATCACCATTATACATACCTCTAACTTGAGGTAAAGTTACATGTGATTCATCAACAATAAGAAGATAATCATCACCAAAAAAATCCATTAAAGTAGTAGGAGTTTCTCCCTCACCACGAAGAGCCATATGCCTTGAGTAATTTTCTACTCCAGAACAAAATCCAGTCTCTGCAAGCATTTCTAAGTCATAATTAGTTCTTTCTTCTATTCTTTGAGCTTCTAATAATTTATTATTTTCCTTGAAATATTTTACTCTTTCTTCCATTTCACTTTTAATTCTTTTCATCGCTTCTTGTAACTTTTCATCACTAGTTACAAATAAGCTTGCTGGAAATATAGAAACGTTTTTCTTATTTACTTTAATTGCTCCAGTTAATGTATCTATTTCACTAATCCTGTCTATCTCATCACCAAAGAATTCTATTCTAATACCATTAGTTCTTTCACTTGCTGGAATTACTTCAACAACATCTCCTCTAACTCTAAAAGTTCCACGTTTAAAATCAATATCATTTCTTTCATACAACATATCAACTAGTTTATTTAATACTTCGTTACGTTCAATAGTATCTCCAACAGTTAATGTAAGCATCTTATCTCTATATTCTTCTGGTTCACCAATACCATATATGCAAGAAACAGAAGCTACAACAATAGTATCTTTTCTAGTTAATAACGAACTAGCAGCAGCATGTCTTAACTCATCAATTTCATCATTAATTGATGAATCCTTCTCTATATAAGTATCAGTACTAGGAACATATGCCTCCGGTTGATAATAGTCATAATATGATACAAAATATTCAACTCTATTGTTAGGAAATAACTCTTTAAATTCACTATATAATTGACCTGCTAAAGTTTTATTATGAGCTAAAATCAAAGTAGGCTTATTAACTTTAGAAATAACATTAGCCATAGTAAAAGTTTTACCACTTCCAGTAACTCCTAAAAGAACTTGATGTTTTTTTCCATCATTAATTCCTTTAACTAACTCATCTATTGCTTCAGGTTGATCACCAGACGGAACATAATTACTTATAAGTTCAAACAAAAAAATCATCTCCTTCAAAAACATACAATAACACAAATATAATAAAAAAGGAACTTAATTAGAAGTCCTAAATTATTTTTTTAACTTTTTTAAATTATCATACTGCTTATACATATATTGCACAGAATTTTCCAAATAATAGTAATGAAAAATATAAGGAATTAAAAGACATAAGAATAATAAAAATAAGAAGAAAACTCCTATACTATAATTAGTAACAACAAAAAATAAAGAAAATAAAGTTAATATAGAAAATAGAATAGTAACTAAAAGATGAATTAATCTCTCGTGCATAAAAAAATTAATTTTAATAAGATGTTCTTCTAACAAATTATCTATATCTTTATTATTTCCTTCTTCAATGATTCTATCAATTTTATTAATATACTCTTTCATATAATTTTTCATTTATACCTCTCTAATATAATAATTATAACATATTTATACAAATATTTTTTATATTATGTTATAATAAAAATTAGAATGATTGGGGTGTAAATATGATAGATCTTTCTTTAATTGTTTTTGGAAAAAACAATGATATAAAACAAGATAAAAATGTAGAAATAATATATACAAGTGAAACACAAAAAATAGGTGAAATTGTAAATAATTCTAAAGGAAAATATGTGGCTTTCATTAAAGAAGAAGACAATATTTCAAAAGATTATTTAGAAACAGTTTTGAAAAAGACTAAACAAGAATTTGATTGTTGTTTTATAAATTATGAAATTCTATATAAATATAAAAATAACATTAAACCATCAACAACCGAATCAGAATTAAAAACAATTAAACCATATTATGGTGAATATATTTGGTCATTTATATTTAAAAAGGAAAAACTATTAAAAGTATTAGAAAATACTAAAAAAGTAGGATTTGATAAAAGAATTGATGATATATTTCAAACAACTACATCAATTGGAAAAATAATATATTTTCATAATCCAAAAGCAAAAAATATTATAAAAAAATTTCCATATACAGACATTAAAAGAGAAATAAAATTAGATAATATTATATATGTGGGAATAGGTTGTAGTGGAAAGTTCAATGGTTACGTCAGTTGGGTTAGAAATATTGGAAAATGTTTTGGAAAAAAATATAAAATTGGACTTATGTATAAAGAAATGACAGAAGAATCTATAGAAGAGTTCTCTCAATATTTTACATGTATAAAACTATTAAATGATACAAACTACATATGTGATAGATTATGTACAACATATTCAGATTATTTTTACCCCAAAAATATAATTCCTTTAGAAAGAAACTATATGTTTATACATGGAAATATGAGTGATTTTAAAAATGCACGTAAATATTATGATAATATATATACTGATTATGTTGCTGTATCAAAAGTATCAGAAGAAAAAGCTAAAGGCTATTTTCCAACCGATAAAATCTATCATATTATAAATCCAATCAAAATTAATGACAGAATTAAACCACACCTAAAACTAACATCAGCATTTAAATATAGTGATGTAAAAAGGCCTGATAGAGTTGAATTAATGGCAAAAATTCTTAATGAATTAGATATACCATTTACATGGAATGTATTTACAGATTCAAAAGAAAACACTTGTGAATCTAATGGATTAATATTTAGAAAAAGAACTAGTAATCCAATTCCTTACATAAATGATAGTGACTATTTCGTACATTTAAGCGATAGTGAAGCAATGCCATATTGTGTTATGGAAGCACTAGCAACAAACACAAAAGTAGTAGTCACTCCACTCGAAGCTTATGATGAATTAGGGCTAGTTAATAACAAAAATGCAATAATCATTCCATTTGATTACTTTAAAAAAGAAAATGAAGAAAAGCTAAAAAAAATAATATTAAAAATGTATAAAGAAAAAGAAAAAGAAGTAAATTATTACATTGACGAAAGACTATGGTCAGGATATAAAGATGTATTCAAATAATAAAAAGCTGAAATACTTTTAATGTATTTCAGCTATTTTTATTTTATCTAGAACTCCAAGAATTATATGTTCCTTTAGGAAATGTAATCAAGTTTCTAACATTATATCCATTTTTCATTAAATTCTTTGCATAACTATCATAAGCACTCCAACGATAACAATTCTTATCTGAAGAATTATAAAGTCGACATGGGAATACTTCCATATGTAAATGAACACCAAAAGCATATCCAGTATCACCCATATAGCCAATGTACTGATTACTTGTTATCTTTTGACCAACATATATTCCAGGGGCATATGAACTCATATGTACATATAAAGACGTATAATACTTCCTATCATTGATATTATAATGTTCAATAGTAACACAAAGAGCACCATAACTATCTCTATATATTGAAGTTATAACACCATCTGCAATTGGATATATTTTTTCTTTTCTACCATTTTTACTTCCAATATCAACAGCACGATGTGAATAAGAAGGTTTATAATACATCTCTTGTGTAACATATCCAGTTACTGTAGGTCTTCTAAATACACCAGTTCCAGCACCTTGAACAGCACAATCAACTCCAATTACATCATTAGTTTTACATCCTAGATTCTTATAATAATTAACTTGCTTTTCATATATTTCAATTTCTTTTTCAATACTTACTCCACCAGCAGATAATGATTCTTTCTTTTCACCCAAAGAAACAATATTATTTTCTAGTTGTTTTTCAGTAGAAGCAATTTTTACTTTTCTAGCATCTATCTCTTCTTGTCTTTTAGCATTGTCCTTATTAATTTGTTCCAAATTACTTATTACTTTTTTATTATAATCAACTATTTCCTTAACTATATAACTTCTATTAATAAGCTCTGTAATAGATGTAGCTTTAAATACATAATCAATATATACATTTTTCCCATTAGACATTTGCATATATTCAAGTATTTGCTTTGATTCTGATAATTTATCTTTTATTTCAAACTTATGTTTCTCAATTTCTTCAGTTAATTTCTTAATTTCTTCAGTTAAAGCTAAAGTTTCATTTTTTAATTTTTCAATTTGATTTTGAGAATAAATTATTTCACTTTGTGTTTTATTAATTGCATTTTTATTATCACTAGCCTCTTTTTTTGCTTGTGCAAGCTTTTCTTCATAATATCCTAAAGTTTGATTATTAGCAGCATAAGAATTAAATGGAAAGAATAACGCAACTATAGTATAAATACTTAAAGATATAACTAATAATTTCTTACCAATCTTTTTCATCATACTTTTAAATACTTCCTTACTGCTCTACTACTTCCAAACATACCAACTACTACTCCAATAACACCTACTATTAGTGAAACTAAGTAAATAAATGGTTGTGGATTAATAAATTCAAGCCAAAAAGTCATAAAATGACCATCATCTAATCTTTCATAAAAAGCTTTATATCCAAAGATTGTTATTATAATTGGAACAACTGATCCTAAAAGACCTATTATAAATCCTTCAATTATAAATGGAGTTTTAATAGTTAAATTACTAGCACCAACTACCCTCATTATTGATATTTCTCTTTTTCTAGAGAATATAGTTAACTTAATTGTATTAACAATTAAGAATACTGTAACAATAATTAATATGATAGCTACACCAAAAGCAATTTTACCAGCTATATCAAATAAGTTGATCATTTTAGTAACTGTTTCATCACCATAATCAGCTGAATCAACATTTTTAAGTGCTTTAATTCTTTCTCTTGTTTGTTTAATTAACTTAACATCTTTAACATTTAAATCATATCTGTAATGGAATATTTCATTTTCATTATCAATTAATTCTCCTACAGTACTTAAAAAGTCATCCTCTTCAATTAAAGCTTGTTTTCGCTCTTCTGGAGTTTGCTTTTGAAAATCGCTTTCAACATTTTCTATTTTAGCAAGCTCGGCTTCAAATTCTTGTATTTCTTCATCAGTCACACCCAAAGATAAATAAGTAACAATAGTAACATTGTCACCTGCTTTGTTAGAAAAGTTTTCAACATTAAATGCTACAAGTAAAGCAAGTGCAACAATTATTAAAGTAATACTTATACAAGAGATTGATGCTATCGATAACGACATATTTCTATGAACACTCTTAAAAGCATCACGAACTCCTGTTCTAATCATTCTAAATAGCTTCATTATCGTACTTCCCTTCTTCAGTATCCTTGAAGATTCTTCCTTCTTTTATAGATATTACTCTCTTCTTAAATTTATTAACTATCTTTTCATCATGAGTAGCCATAATAACTGTTGTACCAGTTGTATTATTAATATCTTCAAGTACTTTAACTATTTCAAGACTCATTTTAGAATCCAAATTACCTGTTGGTTCATCACATAAAATGAGTTTAGGATTATTAACTATTGCTCTTGCTATTGCAACACGTTGTTGCTCTCCTCCTGATAATTCATCCGGATAATTTCTTATTTTTCCTTTCAAACCAACTAACTCCAATGCCCTTAAAGTTTTAACTCTAATTTCACTACTTTTAGCACCTATTGATTCAAGTGCAAAAGCAACATTTTCATATACAGTTAACTTAGGAAGCAAACGATAATCTTGAAAGACAATTCCAAGTTTTCTTCTTAATTTATACACCCTACTATTTCTTAATCTAGCAACATTTATTCCTCCTACAAATATTTCACCTTTTGTAGGTTTCTCTTCTCTATAAAGCATTTTAATTAATGTAGATTTACCACTACCTGATCCACCTATAATAAAAACAAATTCGCCCTTTTGAATCTTTAAATTTAAATCATAAATAGCAGTTACACCATTTTTATATTTCTTGTTTACACCATTTAGAGATATTAATTCTGACATCTAATCACCTCTATTCTTGTTATATTATAACACATTGATATATAAAAAGCTACGAATATCATTGTATTTACACATTATAACATATTTTACGCTCCACCAATTACTTCATAAGCATCACATACAACAAAAAATGCATCTTTATCTATTTTATTTATGCCTTCTTTCATTAAATAGTATTCTCTTGTAGGAATTACACAAAATACCATTTTTTGATTTTCTTTAGAATATCCTCCAACTGCATCAATAACTGTAACTCCATGTCCCAAGTTCTTTATAATAAAGTTTTTTACTTCTGAAGTTTTTTCTGTAACAATATAAAATGCCTTAGCATTTCCGACACCTAAAATAACTCTATCAGTCATCGTAGTCATAATATATAAAACAACTAAAGTATAAATAAACATTGTAAGTCCAAATACAAAAATAGAACTAGATACTATTAAAATATCTACCACAAGCATTGCCTTGCCTAAACTAATTTTGAAAAACTTATGTAATATTTGATTAATAATATCTGTTCCTCCAGTTGTAAAACCTGCTTTATAAACTAATCCTAATCCAACACCACCTAAAAATCCTCCAAATATAGATGCAAGTAATAAATCTACATCTTCAAAAGAAATATAAGCAGTAAATAAATTAGATATTTCCAAAAAAACTGGAAGAAGTAAGGATCCTAAAATAGAGCCAACAGTCTTTTCTTTACCTAGAACAAAAAAACTTAAAACAAGTAGTAACATTGATACAACAAAAATAAAAATAGATGTATCAAAATTAAACAATTCTTTAAATACAATAGCAATTCCAGAAACACCACCAAAAACTAAATTATTAGGTAATAAAAAGAAAGTAAAGGCTATTGAGAATAAGGAAAGACCTGTAACAAAGCATAAATACCTAAACATATTTTTTTTATTAAAGAAACTATTCACTGCTTTCATTTTTATACTCCTTTAACATAGATTCAATAAACATATCTAAATCTCCGTCCAATACCTTTAATACATCACTCGTTTCACATTTTGTTCTGTGATCTTTCACCATCGAATAAGGATGCATAACATAACTTCTTATTTGTGAACCAAATTCAATATTTTTTTGTTCTCCCTTAATACTATTTAACTCATTTTCTTTCTTTTCAAGTTCTAATACTTTTAATTTGTTTCTTAAAATATTTAAAGCATGTTCTTTATTTTGTAGCTGGCTTCTTTCATTTTGACAAGTTACTACAATCTTTGTTGGTAAATGTGTAATCCTAACTGCTGAATCAGTTGTATTAACTCCTTGTCCACCATTTCCACTAGATCTATATACATCAATTTTCAAATCTTTCTCATCAATTACTATATCACTAGATTCTTCAAGTACTGGAGTTGCTAATACAGAAGCAAATGAAGTATGCCTTTTATGATTAGCATCAAACGGAGATAATCTAACTAATCTATGAATTCCCTTTTCGCATTTTAAATAACCATATGCATACATACCTTTTATAAGTAAAGATACACTTTTTATACCAACTTCTTCACCTTCTTGATAATCCAAAATTTCATATTTATAATTTTTTAAATCACACCATCTTAAATACATTCTATATATCATCATTGCCCAATCACAAGCTTCAGTACCGCCAGCACCAGAATGAATTTCTAAAATACAATTATTCTTGTCATAATCGTCATCTAATAAATAATAAAGCTCAAACTTATTAAGAGATTTTAAAAGTTCATTATATTCAGTTTCGATTAATTCTCTAGTCTCTTCATCTTCACCACTAGATAACAATTCCTCTAATCCTTTGATATTACTATCAAGATTAGACATTTCTTTAACAATATTTTTTAACTCACTTAATTCCTGTACAACAAAAGAACTCCTTTCTTGATTATCCCAGAATCCAGCTTTATTCATTTCACCTTCAAGCTCTTTAATTTTATTATTTTTTGACTCTATGTCAAAGTAACCCCCATAAACTTTTTATTCTAAGATTAGCATCACTTATACTTTTTCGCAATTCATAAAGTTCCATATCATACACCTCATAAAAATTATAACATATAAAAAGGCTTAATTAAGCCAAAGATAAACAATATTTTTCAATTAAAAAATCAATATTTTTACATCCATTAGATTTATAGTCACATTCATTAATTATTTTATTAATAATTTTATCATTATTTGAATTAAGTTTTCTTTTAATAACTAATTTTATCTGAGATAAAGTTAATTCATTAAATTCAAATACTTTAGTTACTTTAGAAAATAAAGAAGTATCATCTAAATTATTAATAGTATTATTGAATCCAACAGATCTACTATTATTATAATTAACATTAAATACTATAAAACAATTATTAAAGAAATATTTACAACCACAACAATCCATAAAATATCCTGTTTCTATTATTTGATATATTATCTTTTTAACTTCAAAACAACATGAATCAAAATTATCAAATATAATTAATGAAATTGGATTTTCTTTAATTGATTCAAATACACCATTTTTAGAGTTATAACCTATATTAGACCCTAATATTTTATTTATTGAATATTCATTAGTATATTCGTTTAAATTAATTCTAATTGTATTATTGAATACTTTTTCGCTTAGTAAACTAAGTACATAATTTCTTCCATTTCCAATCTTCCCATAGAAGACTACAGAAATAGGTCTATTAATTATATAATCAGTAATAAAGATTTGTTTTATTTTATCAAATATTCCATTGATAATTTCTTCTTGACCAATAACAAGTGAATTAAATTCATTTACTTTCTTCTTATAAATACTTAATGCTTTATTTTTATTACATAATTCTATACCTAGTTTAATACTTAAAACATTATCTACATCTTCTTTTCTTACTTTCTTTATTTTATTTAAATTAATTAGATTACAATTAATCTTTGATTCTATTTCACGTTCATTTTCTCTATATTTTAATGCTTCTTCATAATTATTATGTTTTAAACACTTATTCTTTTCAATTATTATATCTTTTAAATCTTTCTTTAATCTAATATTAACTAATTCATCACTATCTAAAGAAGAAGATACTTTAGAACAAACTTCATCTAAAACATCTATAGATTTATCAGGTTCTTTTTTATATAAAAAATATTTTTTTGAAACATTTATTATATATTTTAAAATATCATCATCTACTATTACTTTATGAAATTTTTCATAAATAGGCTTTAACTTTTTTAATACATCCATTAAAATATCTTCTTTTATTTCATTAACAGTGATTATTTGAAAACGTCTTGATAAAGCCTTATCATCTTCTATATATTTTTTATATTCATCAATAGTAGTTGCACCAATTATTTTTATATTTCCCCTTGATAATGCAGGTTTTAATATATTACTAGCATCAATTGCACCATCAGACCCACCTGCACCAACTAAAGTATGGATTTCATCAATAAAAATAATTATATTTGAATTATTCTCTGCTTCTTTAATAATTTTTAATAATTTTTCTTCAAACTCTCCTCTATATTTAGTTCCAGAAACTAAACTTGCCATTGAAATTGAATAAATCTTTTTTCCAATTAATTTGTTTGGAACATCTTCATCAACTATTTTTTTTGCTAAACCTTCAACAATTGCAGTTTTACCAACTCCTGGAGCACCAACTAGCAAAGGATTACTTTTATTTTTTCTAAGTAAAATATCTATAAGCCTAGATATTTCATCATCACGTCCAACTACTGGATCAAATTTTGATTCCTCTACTAATTTATTTAAATTAGCACCAATTTCCTCTATATATTTAGGCTTTACTTCTTTAATAGTATTATTTGAAATTAGATTAGCAACCTCATCTAAATCCAAATTAAGCAATAAAAAAATACGATATGCTACTCCTTCTCCTTCATTTAAAAGAGAAAGAAAAAAAGTATTCAATGTAACATCTGTCTTGCTATCTTGAGATATTAACATCGAATCCTCTAGTATTTTTTTAACAAGAGGAGTAAAAACAAATAAATTTTTTGATTCATTGCCATATCCAACTAATTCAATTAAATTTTTTTTAAAAGAACTATAATTTATTTTAAATTTATTTAAAATATTAGAAATATTGTTTTCCCTCTTTAAAATAGACAAAACAATATGCTCAGTTCCTACAAAAGAATGCTTAAGGCTATGCATTTCTTTTCTTGCATCAACTAATATTTTTTTTAATTCATCAGAAAAGTTAGAAAACATAAATTCCCCTTTCACAACATCATATGATAATTATGTTTTATCTTTTCCATTTATAAACAAAAAAAGCTGATATTTTAAATATCAACTTTATACTATCATTAATATTAATACTATTAATACTAATAACTCCAAGAATACTTTCCATGCAAATTTTAACCACTGACCATAATTAATGCCCATATATGATAAAGTAGCTACTAATATAACACTAGTTGGAGCAACAAGCATAACTAATCCATACATAGATTGCCAACATAATGACACCATAGCAAGATTAGACGCAGAAGTAACTGCTAAAACATATGATGCTGCTGAAGTAACTCCATAATATGGTTCTACCGTAAATAGAGTAAATACAATAGCAACAAAACACATCGTAATAACTGATACTTCACCATTTAAACTTAATAATGGTTTTATTAATGATAACTCAAATGGTACGTTTGTAACACAAACTAATACAGTATATGAAAGTAATATTAATAATGCTGGATAAATTGCTCTTTTAGCACCTTCAGCAAAATAGCTAAAATATGAACTAACTGATTTTCTATACATAAACGCAAGTAATGCACTGCCCATTAACAATACTAACGTTGCTTCAGTTAAAGTCCAATTTCCAAATGACGTACTTTCAGATAATCCTAACACTGTATTAAATGCACCAAATAGTCCTTTTGCAAAGCCATTTCCAGTTGGTTTAACAAATGCACTTGTTATTTTTTGGAATACATCTATTTCAAAAATATCCCAAGAAATAAATGCAAGTATTAAAAGTACCAACATAAAGTCAAGAACTATTACTAAAGGATATACCTTTTTATTTGTTGTATTAACTTTTTTTGGAATTAAATAAGAGTCTTTTAATTCTTCATTTTCTTTGTGTTTTCTAGCATAAAGGATTGTATTGACTAAAACAATTACAATAGAAACAACAAGTAACAATACCTTAAACCATGGATTGTCATTTGCTGCAACTTTCAAACCAACACTATTGAAAACAGCAGTTAAGCCATAAACATCGGCTGAAGAAAATAATGAACCTATTAATCCTGCAATTGTCGAACCAACAGTTAGAATAACCGCTGTCATCTTATCATATCCCATTAGCAATACTACTGATATTACAAAAGGAAATAAAATAAGAAGTGGAAGCGAAAATCCTGCCATTGATGATGAAACTGCAAAGAAAATTCCAACAATTATCATAAACAACCATTCTTTATTTTTGAAACCTGCAACTATTTTATCTAGCAATACTCTATATTGTGGAATATGATATAAAACTCCATACAAACCACCAATTACTAGAACAAAAATTGCAATATTTCCAAAATATTGAATTGCAACTATAAAATAAGATAATAAATTAAATAATCCAATTTTATTAGCATCTTGTGTAACAAATTCACCATTAGACACACTTGTTATAGATAATCCCCATGAAGCTAACATAACAACAAACAAAGTTATCATAATAAGCTTAAACAAATTGTGTTTCTTCATCTCTCCCTCCTTCATATTAAATTATACAACAATAAATAATAAATACACAATAATTTAAGTTAAAACAAAAATATATTAATTTATACTTTTACAACTTTTGTATCGCAAATAAAATCATGTAATCCACGTTTATCTTGCCTAAAAATAACCATAAAAATAGATACAACAACAAAAAACATTTGAATAAATTCTATAGAAGTAAGTACTGAATAGTAATAATCCTTAGAAAGAAATAATACTGATATGATCTCTAGAGATGATGCTAAACATCCATTAATAAGTAATGCTCTAATAATAAACTTTAGATGACTTAATTGATTATTATCTGAAACAACTCGTATTTTTAAAGCTTTTTTACCAAATGTCTGTCCATCACTATAATAAGCAAAAGATCCAAAATATGCCAAAGTAACAATTAAATCTACAAGAGAAAATATTACTCTTTCTTTATTAAGAGTATAAGTTAAATCTTTCGTTTTGCTTTCAAATTCATTATCTTCAATTTCACCATCTAAATATTTACTAACAGTATCCATCTCTTCTTTATAAGCTTCATCGTATTTTTTTGAATTAGGAATCCATATTGTAAGAAATGCAGTAATAATTGAAATTATAAAAAGATCTAAAATATATGCAAAAATTCTTTGATAACTATGTGCAGTCATTATAAATCACCTTCTAATTCTTTTCTATAATCAATAAGAATACTATATATATCGTTAATATTACGTGTCATATATATTTTATTTTTAATTTCATTTGATCCTTTTAATCCTTTTAAATACCAAGCTATATGATTTCTAATTTCCAAAACAGCTACTTTATCTACTTTTAAATTTACTAAATATTTAAAATGCTTTAAACACATATCAATTTTTTCAATTGGAGAAGGCTTTTCGATTAAAATACCCTTTTCTAAATAATCATTAATTTCTTTAAAAATCCAAGGATTTCCTAAAGATGCTCTTCCAACCATAACAGCATCACATCCAGTTACATCAAGCATTTTTTTCGCAGAAAAGCAATCAATAACATCACCATTTCCAATTACTGGAATAGAAACATTATCTTTAACAGCCTTTATAATACTCCAATCAGCTTTTCCAGAATATCCTTGACTTCTAGTTCTAGCATGAACACAAATAGCACTAGCACCAGCTTCTTCACATATTTTAGCAACTTCAACAGCATTAATATTATTAAAATCCCAACCACTTCTAATCTTTACTGTAACTGGAATTGGAACAGAAGCAACAACAGACTCTACTATTTCTTTTATTTTAGAAGGATTCTTTAACAAAGCTGAACCTGCTTGAGCACGTAAAGCAACTTTAGGTACAGGACATCCCATATTAATATCAATAATATCTGGATGCATGTTTTCATAAATATATTTAGCAGCACTCACAAATGACTCTTTATCACTTCCAAATATTTGTTGAGATATAGGTCTTTCAAAATCAGTCATATAAAGCATATCTATTGTTTTCTGATTGTTATAAAAAATAGCCTTATCACTTACCATTTCAGCATAAATAAGTCCACAGCCCATTTCCTTAACAATTCTTCTAAATGCAGAATTACAAACACCAGCCATAGGAGCTAAAACTACCCTATTATTTATTTCAACATTTCCAATTTTCCACATAAAATTCACCAAATAAAGTATATCAAATAATATAAAAAATGTCATAAAAAAGAATGTACTAAGTACATTCTATTTAACTAATTCAAAAGACTCAAAATAATAATCTCCATCAATTAATTTAAAAGTATATTTATATGTATTATATAAATCCCAATTTGGTTCTTCTCTTCTTCCATTAACATCATTAAGTGTTTCTATCTTATCACTGCTTCTATTATAATCTAAATAATAACTGAATTTATCATCTGGTGATGCAGAAAAACTATCATATCTTGCAAATGCTTTCTTAATATAAATAAAGATTGCATCTCCTACCTTTTCAGCTTTAACTATTTTTGAATTTATAAAATCATCTCCAGAAGCAATAGCACCACAAAAACTATTTCTTAATCTTATATGATTTTCATCAATAACTTCAATAGAATCAGCCCCAAATATGCTATCATATGCTACCAAATTATTTTGCTCTTTTTTTATCATATCAAAAGTAATGTTTTTATCTCTAACCACATTATTTAACTTTTTATTTAAATCTGCTAGAGTAGCTTCATAATAATTATCTGAGCATACTGGAGCATCATAAGCCTTGATTGCAGTCATTATTATCTCTGGATCAGAAATACTTTCGATCTCGTATTTATCACTTTGATATAGATTTTTATCATAAATAACTATTTTTGAAAATCTATTCATAATATAGTTTACAAAGTCAGAATTAATATTTAATTCTTCAACTGTTTCATTTTTCTCTTCTACTGGAGTAGGTTCATTAGATGTCTTCTTTTCCTTTTTTGTAAATACTTCTTTTCCAAAATATACCCCTAATCCAAATGTAATTAGCATAAATATTGCTATTATAACAACTAACCATATCTTCAATGGTTTTCCTTTTACTTCTTTTTTCTTTGTTAAAATATTTTCTTTTTTAGTTTCCTCAACTACTGTTTCTTCTTTCTTTTCTTCTTCCATTTTATTCCTCCATTACATAATTATTTTATTTTTATTTACTTAACAAGCTTTGTAGAAACCCATGTATAACTACCAGAATCATTTAATTTAAATGTATGCTTATAAGTAGAATATTTATCTCCTACGTAGTCAAATAATTTATCTTTAAAAGTACTATTCGTATCATAAAAATCTTTGCCATATAAATAATCATCCACAATTGTTTCAAAAGATATACTATCTTTATATAATCTAAATATATATGAATTAAGGCCATTCTCACTATTACCATCAAAACCAAAATTAATAAATCTACTATTTATATAAGCTACATATACATATAAATTAGTTAAATCTTTTTCTACTTTTAATACTCTTGTAAAATCTATATTAAAGTCCGGGTAAACTCCAAAATAAATAGAATAATCATTACTTAACCAACCACCGCCTGAATTAGAACATGAATACTTATCTGTAGCTAATGTACAGGTAAATAAACCACTACCATTAATTCTATTTAATAGTTGAACATTTGACAAACCATATCTTAGTTTAATTTCTTCCTTTACTTTATTCGCATCTACAACAAAATCACAAATCCCATTAGCATTAAATAATTCTGGAGTACATTCTTCTCGACTATCAATATGTGATATTGCTGACTCTAATAACAAAGAGTCATTAACCATATCAGGTGTTACAGAAATGTTTTGATAAACAGAATAATTGTCAATTCCTTTATAAGTTCTCTTTGGTAAATATGACAATAATTTTTCTACCTCTTTTTCAGACATATTTACAGTTTCAACTTTTGATTCTTTTTTATCTTCTACTGGAGTAGGTTCATTAGATGTCTTCTTTCCCTTTTTTGTAAATACTTCTTTTCCAAAATATACCCCTAATCCAAATGTAATTAGCATAAATATTGCTATTATTACTACTAACCATATCTTTAATGGTTTTCCTTTTACTTCTTTTTTCTTTGTTAAAATGTTTTCTTTTTTAGTTTCCTCAACTACTGGTTCTTCTTTCTTTTCTTCTTCCATTTTATTCCTCCTATTATACTTAATAGTATAACACATTTTAATAAAAAAAGGACTTATTATTCTAAGTCCTCATCTTCTTCGTTATCTTCTTCATCTTTAATATCTTGTTTCTTTGTTTTTTCCTTTTTAGAAATTGGTTTTACTTCAATATCATCATCATCGATGTCACTTTCTTCTTCAGGCATTTTACCATTTTTTACAAGATATTCTATCTGTTCTTTAGTTAAAGTTTCATATTCAAGAAGAGTTTCCGCGATTAATTTAACTAAATCTTTATTATCACGTAAAATCTTTTTTGCCTTTTCATAACATTCATCAATAATCTTTCTCATTTCAAGATCTATTTCATGAGCAACTTCATTTGAGAAATTACGAGTTTTACCATAATCTCTTCCTAGGAAAACTCCTCCTTCTTGTTGCTCTAATTGAACAGGTCCTAAATCACTCATACCATATTCAGTTACCATTGCCCTAGCAATTTTAGTAGCCTTTTCAAAATCGTTATGAGCACCAGTAGATATTTCTCCAAAAGTTAATTCTTCAGATACTCTACCTCCTAATAGTCCAGTAATTTGCTCTAAAAGTTCTGTCTTTGTTGAAGTATATTTTTCTTCTTTAGGAACCATCAAATTATATCCACCAGCATTACCTCTTGGAATAATTGTAACTTTTTGAACTTCACTGGCATTGCTTAATTTTAATCCGATAACAGCATGCCCTGCTTCATGGAATGCAACTAGTCTTCTTTCACTTTCAGTATATTTTTTACTCTTTTTAGCTGGTCCCATCATTACTCTATCTGTAGCTTCATCTATTTCTTTCATAGTTATTTGTTCTTTATTGCCACGAACAGCAAGTAATGCTGCCTCATTCATCAAATTCTCTAAGTCAGCACCACTAAATCCTGGAGTACGCTTAGCAAGATTTTTTAATGAAACACTAGGAGCTAAAATCTTATTTTTAGAATGAACTTCTAGAATTTCTTCTCTTCCTTTAATATCAGGTAAATTAACAATTACTTGTCTATCAAATCTTCCAGGTCTTAATAAAGCCGGATCCAAAACATCAGCACGGTTTGTAGCAGCAATAATAATTATACCTTCATTAGCCCCAAATCCATCCATTTCAGTTAATAATTGGTTTAGTGTTTGTTCTCTTTCATCATGACCTCCACCTAAACCAGTACCTCTTTGGCGACCTACTGCATCAATTTCATCAATAAATATCAAACAAGGAGCATTATGTTTTGCTTCTTTAAACATATCTCTTACACGACTTGCACCAACACCTACAAATAATTCAACGAAGTCAGAACCACTTATATAATAAAATGGAACATTAGCTTCTCCTGCTACTGCTTTTGCAAGTAATGTTTTACCTGTTCCAGGAGGACCTACTAATAAAACTCCTTTTGGAATTCTTGCACCTAATTTTTGGAATCTCTTAGGATTTTTTAAGAAATCAATAAGTTCTTTTACTTCTTCTTTTTCTTCTTTTAATCCAGCAACATCTTTGAATGTAGTTTTATTCTTCTCAGTATTAAGCTTTGCTTTACTTTTTCCAAATTCTAAGCTCTTACCTGCAGATCCCATTTGCTTTCCAACAAACCACCATGCAATTCCTACAACTAATACAATTGGTAATATATTTACTAATATAAATAATAATGGACTTGACCCTGGATCTGATTCAGTATCCATCTTATAATTCAAACCTTCATCTAAAGATACCATTTGAGAAATAATTGAATCAGTTAAAGGTACAGTAGTAGAAAAAGTTTCCTTTTCTTCATACCCTTCTAGCTTACCTGTAATCTTATATGTACCTTCACTTGAGTGTGGTGTGATTACAATTTCTGTAACCTTTCCTTCTTTTATTTCTGCTAATAATTTATCATAAGTTAAATCGTTTACTTTGTTTCCACCAAATGCAACAAGATAACCTACAAAAAGAACTACTATTAATAATACAACATATGGCAACATGCCTTTTTTAACATTTTTCTTTTTCATATTACGCCTCCTTAATCATATTTAAATATTATATCATACTTTTCTGATTTTAACTTAGTATATTTTGATTTTTTTATACCAGGTAACCAAAGAACCCTATCTTCTGAATCTACTACCACTGGCCATTCATCTCTTAGCATACTTGGAATTTTACAATCTATAAAAATATCTTTAATCTTTCTTGCACCAATTTTCTTTAAATTCATTTTATCTCCAAGTTTTCTTGTTCTAACATACAATGGCATTTTAATTTCGCTAGTATCAAGTCTACAAACATAATTATTATTACTATCAACTTCATCAATGGCTTCAATAATATGTCCATTTGGTAACTTAGCATAATTATTTAATTCTATATTATAATCTATAACTTCCTTTACCTCTAATGTAAATAAAGCTTTATTATAAGACTTAATCACTTCTACATTATGAGGTAAACAAACTCTTGCATTTGATTTTTTTGAATTCAATAAATCCATTATCAACTTAACATGTTTATCATTAATTATCATTAAGTCTTCTTTATATATGTCTTCTAATATATATGCAATAGTTTTCTTCTTAATCAATAAAGACAATTCATTATATTTATCAATATTAATCTCATTATTCTTATAAACACTATTAATAGTTCTATGTATTTCACTATTAATAAATTCATCATATTCCTCAAGTGTTTCACTAAACTTTAAAAACTTTTCATGAACATTTATATCTTCTTTTTTTAAAAAAGGAAGTATATTCATTCTATATCTATTTCTAGTATATTTATCTTTAAAGTTAGATTTATCAACAACATATGGAATTTTATGGCTATCATCATATTCTTTTATATAGTCTTTAGTTAAAAATACTAAAGGTCTAACAGTTTTATAAAAACCATTATCAACTATCTTATCAAATCCACTATATCCTTTTAAAGTTGAACCTCTTACAATTCTCATTAAAATAGTTTCCATAAGATCATCACCATGATGAGCAGTCATCAAATAATTAGCATCATATTTTTTAACTAAATCTTCAAAAAAATTATACCTTATATTTCTTGCTTGATTATGAAAATTATCATCTCCATATTTTTCTATTTTCATAGTTTCAAATAAAACATTATAATCAATACAATATTCCATTAAAAATTGCTGTTCATTTTCACTCTCTTTTCTAACATTATGATTAACATGAGCACATACAATTTTTAAATTATATTTATCCCTCAGTTTAAGTAAAACATTAAATAGAAACATAGAATCTGGTCCACCAGAATTTCCAAGAATAATTGTATCATTATTTTTTATTTTAACCTCATTGATCAAAAAATCTATAACCTTATCCATAATGTCACCACTCGAATATATTTTAGTAAAAAAAGTAAAGATTAGCAAGAAAAAAGAAGTTATCTTCTTATTTTTCGTTAGGAAATTTTATTATATACTCTCCACTTTTAGAATAATAAAATTTTTCACGAAGATATCTTGCTATATATTCAGGATCCTGAAGTTTCAAGACATCAGTAGATAATTCTTCTTCTTCTTCTTTTAAATCATTAAGTTTAGTATTAAGGTTTTCTTTTTCTTCATATTTTCCAATTATTTCTAATGACATATTTACTACTAGGCCAAAGAAATAAACAATAAATAAAAAGCTTGAAACTCCAAAAAAAACTAAACGTAAAACTTTTTTGCCAGCTTTTTTATGATGATTATTTACATTTTTAGCTTGTGAAGCCTTCTTCACCTAGTATCACCCACTTTTCCAAGTAAATCATACCACCACAATGTAAAGAAAAAAAGATGTAAATGTAAATCGTTTGCAAATGTTTACATTTTATTTACAAAAAAAAAAGATATCCTTTAGGATATCATTATTTTGCATATGGTAATAATGCAATTTGTCTTGCAACTTTAACTTGACTAGCTATATGTCTTTGATGTTTAGCACAATTTCCTGTTACTCTTCTAGGTAAAATTTTACCTCTTTCATTAACAAATTTCTTTAATGTTTCAACATCTTTATAATCAACGTCATGTCCTGTACACATATAACATACTTTTTTCTTTTTTCTAAAAAACTCTGCCATCTAAATTATCTCCCTTCTTAATAGAATGGTAACTCATCTGGATCAATTTCAATATTAGAACCTGCATCCCAAACACTAGCGCCAGTACTTTCAGAATCACTTGAAAAATCACTAGGGCTAACAGATGAAGAATCTTCAAAATTCATATTAGATGGAGCATCACCTTTTCTATCTAAAAATTGAATAGAATCGGCTACAACATATGTTGACCATACTTGATTACCATCTTTTCCAGTATAACTATCTACTTGAAGTCTTCCATCAACTGCTATTTGGTTTCCCTTCTTTTGAAACTTAGCAATATTTTCAGCTTGTTTTCTCCAAGCAACAACGCTAATGAAATCAGCAGTTCTATTACCATCTTGATTTCCTGAAGCAAAACTTCTATCTACAGCGATAGTAAATCTTGAACGAGCTACACTACCATTACTTGTATTAACATATTCACATGTTGGATCCTTTGTAAGGCGACCAACCAAACAAACTTTATTCATATATTACCTCTTCTCTTATTCTTCAACTTTAACAACTAAATGACGAATAATATTTTCATTAATTAAAGCAACACGATCAAACTCTTTAACAGCTTTTGAACCATTTTCTTCAATTAAATAATAGAAATAATAACCTGTTTTATATTTGTTAATTTCATAAGCTAATTCTTTTTGTCCCCATTCTTTTGCTTCAACTATATTAGCCTTTTTTTCTTCTAACATAGATTTAATTGAATCATTAACACCTTTGATAAGAGATTCTTCTAAATCAGGTTTTACTATAAAGATTAATTCATATTTGTTCATCTTTACACCTCCTTTTGGACTTTGGCCACTTCTGGCAAGGAGTATTCAAAATACTCGTATGTATAATAACAAAAAACTAAGAATTTGTCTACATATTATTTTAAAAAAAAGTTAATTATTTTTCTTATATCTAAATAATCTACTAGGTCTATGTCCTTCTCCTGTTTTATATCTATCTGTTTGTTCTACTTTATTAGAAATAATTCTTCTAAAAGCTGGATCAAGAAGTTTTTTTCCTAAAATCAATTCATACACTTTTTGAAGTTCACCTAAAGTAAAATATTCAGGCATCATATTAAATACTATATCAGTATATTCTACTTTGTTCTTTAATCTTTCTAATCCACTTGTGATTACTAAAGGATTATCAAATGCTAAACAATTATTCTCTTTTATAGAAAAAGAATATCTATCTGTAGTTAATTCTCTTAATGTTTTAACAATTGAAAAACTAATATGCTCACTACCATTAAATAAATAAAAATTTACAAGAGCATTATTATCTTCAATTTTTATAATATCAAACCATGAAGCATTATTTCTAATATCATCTTTAAGTTTATCTTTATCAATTAAAGCCATATAGCTAGAAGATACAACTCTCATTCTAGGATCCCTTTTAACACTTCCAAAAGTATAAAGCTGTTCTAAATAAATATTATCTAAGCCAGTTTCGTCTTTTAAAATTCTTTTAGGAGCATTCTCCAAATCTTCATTAATTTTTACAAATCCTCCAGGTAAACACCATTTATCTTTAAAAGGATAAGTATCTCTTTTTACAAGTAATATACTCATCTTTTTTTCATCTAATTTCTTATAGTTTTTATCATCAAGACTTGATATCCCAAAAACAAGAATATCCGTTGCAACAGCAAAACTAGGATAATCGCTTGAATTATATTTTTTTAAAAAATCTTCTTCACTTGCAAACTCTTCCATATTACCACCTACTTAATTCTTAAAATCTTATTAAGTAAATATATTACCTCTTTTAAAACCAATTCTTTATTTTCTTCTCTTCTATCATAAATTACTTTCACTTTAGATTTAATATATTTGTTATGTTCTTTATCATAAATAGAAATGAATACTTCATTATCTAATCCATAATCATTATTTTGATCTTTACGTAAAAGTTTTCCAGTAATACCAATACCATAATCAGAATTAGCAAATTCTGTTATTTTTAAACTCATTTGATCTGCTACTTCTTGAGAGTAAACAGAATATTTATCAATTATTTCTTCATTTACTCCCATCTTAATTTTAAATTCATTAGCATAAGTAATCGCAGAATACTTTAATACATATGATGCTCCTGGAATATTTGTAATAGCATTAACTATATAACCACCAGTACAAGATTCCATAGTAGCAATTGTTTTTCCATCTTCTCTTAATTTATTTACTATTTCTTCCATTTCAGTCTCCCAAAAATATTTCTTTTTAATCTTTTATTAATAAGAACCAATATATAAATAAGAAAGTCTAAACTTTCTTATTTAATAATTCTATAATTTTATCATTACTATGTACTATTTTTCTTAGAGATTTACCCTCATGTATATAATCAATAATTTCAGCAATTCTTCTTGAACAATTAACTATATGTAGCCATTTGTATTTTGAGTATTCTTTAGGAATATAAGTTAGATTAGTAGTATATAACTTATCAAAGCATTTCTTTTTATATGCTTCTTTAAATACTTCTATTCCCTCAGTAAATAAAGAAAATGTTGTAATAAAGAAAATCTTTTTAGCTCCTTTTTCCCTTAATTTAGCACCTACTTCAATCATTGAAGCACCACTTGCAATCATATCATCAACTACAAATACATTTTTACCAGCTACATCAGCCCCCATATATGCATGTTCTACTATTGGATTTTTACCATTTACAATTTTAGTTAAGTCTCTTCTTTTATAAAACATACCTACATCACTGAATAACATATCAGCATAGTACCTAGCTCTTTCCATTGCACCCATATCAGGACTAATTACTAGTAAATTATCAAAAACGCCTTCTGTTTTAATCAAATCTTCTAATACTATATTTGTAGGATAAAAGTTCTCGAATGGTAAATTAGGAATAGCATTAGAAACCTTTCTTTCATGACAATCAAAAGTAATAATATGATTAATATGAAGTCTTTCTAATTCTTGAAGTGCTAGTGCACAATCAAGAGATTCTTTCCCTTTCCTCTTATCTTGCCTTGATTGATATAAAAGAGGCATTATAACAGTAATTCTTTTTGCATAACCAGATAATGCACTTATACATCTTTTAATATCTTGAAAATGTTCATCTGGACTCATTGGTACTTTAATACCATGCATCTCATAAGTTAAATTATAATTTCCAACATCACATAAGATAAATACATCTTTATCTCTTGTTGTTTCATCAATAGAAGCCTTTCCTTCACCATTATTAAACCTAATTAAATCAACCCCCATAATATAAGACTTTTCTGTCCTATTCATTCTTTTTAAATATTCATCTACTTCTGTACCAACTTCTTTAATATTGTCCATTACTATTAACTTTAAATCTTCCATAACTACTCCCTTTAAATTATTGATTATTTAATATATAATCTACAGCTTCCTGTAAAACTATATCACGATTTTTAGATGTATCAAAATACTTTATATTTAATCTTTTACATTCTTCTTCTAAATATTTTGAATATTCAATATTATCTCTAGTCCAATTCATTAATACTTCATCATTAATCTTATTGGTCCAATAATAATCTTTGTCATTTTCTCTTATTAATTTAACTTCTTCTGAAGCACTAATATGGGCATATCCTAAAAAGATTACAATTGTTTCACTCATATCTATTTTTTCTAAATCTTTAGGATATATAAATGGTGTATCAAACAAATACTTTTCTAAATTATAATTAGTATCAGTTTTATTATCTTGTATAATTCTATTAATTATATTGCACATTATTGGAGATACATCTTTCCAATCATCATACTTTAAATTAAATGTTTCACAAATTCCTCTTTTTATAGAATCCATTTTGTAATGAGTATATCCATATTTATTTAAAAGTAAAGAAAGAGTTGTTTTTCCACTTCTAGCAGTTCCAGCGACAATTACATGCATATCATTCACCACCATATAAATTATTGTCAATAATATAATTATAAACAGATTCTTCTAAATATTTCTTATCAATTTTATTTCTTAATCTTGTTGAACTAATATCTATAAACGGATAATCTTGAATTATTATAAATCTATCTTTCTGAATAAACTCATCAACATATTTCTTGATATCTATATTGTTTCTATTCATAACAATAACTTTATTATTTTTTAAAATATCATTAACATTCATCCAATTCTTAAAAGTAATAATATTATCAGCAGAAATAATTAAATATAGTTCATCTTCAGAATATACTTTATTTAATTTATCTAATATTTGAAATGTATATTTATATTTATTATTAACATCATCAACAATTAAATAATCTTTTTTTAATAACTTTAACATATCTACTCTAGCATTAATATTAGCTTTAGTTTTCTTATTCCAATAATCATATGTAGCCATCATAATTATTTTATCAACATATTTATTTTCAATCAAATAATCCATTACTTTAATATGTCCAACATGAACAGGATCAAATGAACCAACATATACTCCAAGTTTCATTTATTCACCTACTTTTCATTACAAAATAATTCTATCATATTTATACTTTTAAAAGAAGTATCTCTAGTAGTTATTTATTATACTTTTTATAAGTAGGAATATAAAATTTATGTAGATTAGCTCTATGTAATTTTTCTATTTTTTCTCTAACTTCTTCTGAAACATTTTCAGGATTATCCATATATTTTGATATCTCAGAATATCTAACTCCTAATTTTTCTTCATCGCTTAAATTTGATAATCCATCACTAGGAACTCTATACAATACTTCTTTTGGAACTTCTAACTCTTCACCAATAGCTATTACTTCCTCTACTGTTAAATCAGCTAATATTGATATATCGTGTACTGAATCTCCACCCTTTGTAAAATATCCGACATAAAGTTCATTTTTATTACTAGTTCCAGCTACTATATAAGTCTTTCCTTTTATAGCAGAATATAGTGCTGCTAAATAATAGTTTGTACTCATTCTTAATCTTGGTTTTAAATTAATATCACTATTTTTTAATTGTTCATCATTAAAACTTCCTAACTTCTCTATTTCCTGTTTAAAAGTATCAAAAGTTGATGTTAAATCAACATTAATGAGCTCAAATTTATATTTATTAGCTACTATTTGAGCCAAATCTTTATCTTCTTCATTTGAGTGACATGGCATAGTCACACCTAAAACATTTAAAGGTCCTAAAGCTTTAGTAAACAATGCTGCAACTACACCTGAATCTTTACCACCACTTATACCAAGAACAACTCCACCTAAATTATTACTATTAAAATATTCTCTAATAAAATTAACAATTTTATTTACTTCTTCTTTAGCATTAAACATAATTTATCCTCTTCTATATATTTTTTCCTTCACATCATTAATTAATCTTTCTTTAGAATCAACATATTCCTTAGTACCACTTACTCTATATTCATGTGGATTTAACTCACGTCTAATTTCTGGATATAGTTTGTTCATTTCATTTTCACAATATGCTCTTTTTTCCAATAAACTTGGATCATTATATACAAGTTCTCCATCCTTAAATATCTCTTTTTGAATTTCAACTAGATTAAAGTCATCAATTATACTATTTTTTAATCTATCTTGTGGACTAATAATTAATAAATTATTTTTATCAATACTCTTTCCATCTTCAATCATAATATCTGCTAAAGCATAGCCAGTTTTATTATCAAATGCTCTATATAACTTTTTATAAAATGGATTAACTATTTTAATTGTATCATTGCTTAGTTTTATTTTTGGAATCCATTCTCCATTCTTTTTTAAAGCCACTTCTTTATAAACGCATCCCATTCTACCATTTGGCTTTGAAATATTATCTCCAACACCTAAACTATCAAATATAGCACCTTGTCTAATCAAAGCTTCAATTACTTCAGCAGTAAGTCCATTGCTTAAACATATTTTGGCATTTTGATATCCAGCATTATCAAGCATTTTTCTTGACTCTTTTGATAAATATGCCAAATCCCCAGAATCAATTCTTATACCAATATGATCAGTAGGTATATTATTTTGCTTCATCCAATCAAAAGCTTTAATAGCATTAGGAACACCACTTCTTAAAGTATCATATGTATCAACTAGTAAAGTAGCATTCTCTGGATGTTTGCTAGCAAAAGACTTAAACGAATCTAATTCGTCATCAAATGACTCAACAAAACTATGAGCCATTGTCCCTAATGGTTTCATTCCCATAGCTTTAGCTACAAGTGTATTTGAAGTACCAGAACATCCTGCCATAACCCCATAAATTGAAGAGTCAATAGCTGCTTCTAATCCATCAGCTCTTCTTGCTCCAAATTCCATTACAGGAACATTTTTAGGAACAGCTTCTATAATTCTTCTTGCTCCTGTCGCATGTTCCATTGCTCCATTAATAATTGATAATAAAGCAGTCTCAATAACTTGAGCCTCAACAATAGGTGCTTTAACAGTTATTAAAGGTTCATTGGGAAAAACTGGTGTTCCATCAGGAATAGCTTTAATACTTCCATGAAATTTAAAATCTTTTAATTTAGCAAGTATCTCTTCACTCATACCATGAAGTCTTAAATAATTAATATCATCTTCATTAAACCTTAAATTTTGTATATACTCAATCATTTTATCAACACCAGCCATAATTGAGTATCCACCATTATTTGGAACTTTTCTAAAGAAAACATCAAACACAGCTTCTTCATTACCTTTATTCATAAGTTCATAACCATCAGCCATCATAAACTCATACCAATCAGTAAGCATTGAGTAATTTCTAGGTAATCTTTTAAAATTTATCATATTATCTACCTCCATATTCTTTTACTAACTTAATTCCAGCTTGTTTCATAAATCTATAAGACATCTCATTCCACTCTTCTGCTTTATGATTTGGAGCATCATAAGTTTCTACAGCATTCATAGGAACAATAATTTCAATATCACGATTTTCTTGATCAAAATAATTTTGAAGTGGAATTGCAAGATTTATTACACAAATATCAGTACAACAACCAACAATAACAACTTTCTCTAAGCTTTTCATTTTTTCAATATTAATTAATAGATTATTTGGAAAAATAGCACTAGTAGAATTCTTTTCATGTATAATAGCATCGCTCTCATATTTTTTTAATTCTTCTATATTTTCAGATTCACTAGTGTCTTTTAAACAGTGTATAGGATATCTATTAAACTCTCTAGCATCCTTTTCATGAGTATCTTTTACAAAAATAGTTTGTCCCTCAGAACTTTCTGTAAATTCTTTTACAAGTCTTTCAACTTCCGGTACTATATGTTCGATATTTTGACTTGCCATAGCACCTTCTCTAACAAATCCGTTAACCATATCAACCACAATTAACAATTTTTTTATTTCTTCTAAATCTTTTTTCATAAGTCCTCCTCTTTTTAACATTTTGTTAATAACTAGATATAACTAAATTTTATATCTGTTATACTTATGTGTCAACATCTTTTTAACAAAATATTAAAAAGACGCTATCTACAAACGTCAATAAATTTATTAAATATATTTCTAGAATATTCATCTTCTAATGTTTCAGGATGCCATTGAACTCCAACTACAAACTTTTTATTTTTCATTTCAATTGATTCAATATAGTTATCATCACTAACCGACGAAACATCAAAATAATCATTTGGTAATGCATGATAATGATGTCTGCTTAAAACATTAAATCTTTCACATTTAACAATAGAATATAAAAAACTATTCTTATCTAAAGTAACCATATGATAAGTTCCATCTTCAAGTATATGATCTATGAAACTATTATTTTTTTCATTCCAATAAAGTTCCTTTTTATAATTTGCCATTATTTGCATTCCCAAACATATTCCTAAAATAGGAATATCTTTTTCTATAGCATATTCAACAATAAATCGATCAAACTTATTAGTTTTAAAACCTCCAGGCATTAAAATACCATTACACATTTTAATTTGTTCAATAATCATTTCCTTCTCTTCGTCAGTTAATTCATTTTGATCATTAAACTTAACATCAGTATAATCAATGCTTTGACTTGGAAGAATACAAAATGGATTTCCACCACTTTTAATTATTGCATTTCTATATTCTTCATTAATAACTAATTTATGAGTATTACCAGGATACTCTACTCTTGCCACAATTCCTATTACAGGTTTCATACTATCACCATCTTAATTATATAATAAAAGAGGTTTAAAATAAACCTCTACACATTAAATCTAAAATAACAAATATCTCCATCTTGCATCAAATAATCTTTTCCTTCAAGACGAGTTTTACCTGCTTCTTTAACTTTCAATTCACTACCATATTTATCTAAATCTTCATATGACATTATTTCTGCCTTTATAAAACCTTTTTCAAAATCAGTATGAATAATTCCAGCACATTCTTTTGCATTCATTCCTTTTTTAAATGTCCATGCTCTAACCTCATCAGGACCACCTGTAAAATATGTAGCAAGTCCTAATAAATCATATGTAGCTTTAATTAATTGATCAAGTCCACTTTCTTCAATTCCAACTGATTCTAACATTTCTTTTTTATCTTCATCAGATAAATCACTTAAATCAGCTTCCATTTTTGCGCAAGCCTTAACAACTTTAGCATCTTCTTTTGAAGCATATTCCATTACCTTTTTTACATAATCATTATCAATTGTTAACTCATCTTCTTTAACATTTGCAAGATAAATTATAGGCTTCATTGTAAGTAAGTTAAAGTTTTTTAGATAAAACTTTTCATCTTTAGTAAAGTCAACTCTTCTAAGTGACTTACCGCCTTCAAGAGCTTCTTTAGCTTTTTTTAAAATTTCATATTCACCCAAAGCTTCTTTATCTCTATTAGTCTCTGCTTTCTTTTTTATCTTATCTATACGAGAATTTATAATTTCCAAATCAGATAAAGATAACTCTAAGTTAATAACTTCAATATCATTAATTGGATCAATTTTACTATCAACATGAATTATATTATTGTCATCAAAACACCTAACAACTTCAACAATTGCATCAACTTCTCGAATATGAGATAAAAACTTATTCCCTAATCCTTCTCCAACAGAAGCTCCTTTTACTAGTCCAGCAATATCAGTAAATTCATATGCCGTTGGTATAGTCTTAGCAGGATTATAAATTTCTGTTAATCTATCAAGTCTATAATCTGGTACTATAACAACACCAACATTAGGTTCAATAGTAGCAAAAGGATAATTAGCAGCTAAAATATTTTGTTTTGTAATTGCATTAAATAAAGTTGATTTTCCAACATTTGGAAGTCCAACTATTCCAGCTTTCAAGCTCATTTAAACCACTCCTTATAAAATTGGTGAAACATTTGGTCCTATAGGAATACCAATTATATATACTAGTGCAATAATTAATATCCATGTAATACTAATAAGCAAACAATAAGGATATACAAAAGATAAAGCTCTTCCTATAGATATCGGTTTCTTCTCTGTATTATACACATTTAAATATCCTAAGTAAATAACAAAAAATGCTAAGAAAGGAGTAAATCCTTTCATCATAGAGTCACCTGCTCTAAAGATGAATTGAGTAAATTGTGGTGCTATATTGTTTTGCATTAATAAAGGTACAACAGACGGAGCCAAAATTGTCCACTTAGCAGTTTGTGTTGTAATAAATAAACCAGATAAAGCAATTAATATTAAGATAGTAATTACAAGTGGTAAGCCACTAAAAGGTAATTGCCTAATAATATTTGAAATAAATGCAACAATTACATTTCCAATATTTGACTTCTTAAATATTGCAATAAATTGGGATGCAAAAAATATAAGTGCACATAAGTAACCAACATCTTTCAAATAAACAGATGCTTTTTCAATTAATTCCTTATCACTTTTAATAGTTTTTGCTCCAATTGCATAAGCAACACCTACAACTAAAAACATCATTGAAATAAGGAAAGTAAATCCATCTTGGAAATAAGCATTTTCACCAAATAATTGTTTAATATATACTTTTTCGTTTGTATCTAAAAGTAGTCCACTTCCAGGTAATCCAGGAATTAACATATAAATAAATAATAATACGAAAAGGAAGAAAGCAAGCATTGCAAGTCTTAAACCTTTTTTCTCTTTCATTTCAATTTCTAATTTCTTTTGTTGTTCCATTTCAACTGCTTCAATTTTAATTTCTTTTGTTTCTTCTATATTTGTTTCAGCTGAATTATTTAAACGATATCTACCAATTCTTTTTGAAATAACATTTTCTATTATATAAGTACCAACTATTGATATTATTACTGAAGAGATAATAATTATAAACCAATTTGATAAAAGACTTACATGATATCCTGAATCAATAAGCCTTGCTGCTTGCTCAGTAATTGGAACTAAATTAACTTCAGCACTACCTGCAAAAAGTGTAACACCATAGCCAAATGCAACACCACAATAACTAGCAGTTATTCCTAACAACGGATTTCTTCCATTTGCAAGAAAAATTAGTGCAGAAAGTGGTATTAAGATAACATAACCAACATCATTAATTATACTTGATATAGTAGCAACAAAAATTATAATAAAAGTTAAAAACTTATTATTAATCTTAAGAGTGCCCTTTTTAATAAAGGAATCTATAAAACCACTAGCATGAGCAATTGATAAACCAATTAATCCAATTATTAAAGTACTAAGTGGAGTAAAAGATACAAAATTTCTTGCTGCATTACTAATCAAATACTTTAATCCTTCATAATTAAATAAACCATCAACACTTACAACAACATTCTCAAGTTCATTTGAATTATTTATACGTGAATATGATGATTGAATTTGCAAAAACGAAAATACAGAACTTAAAAACATTACAAACAAAGTTAAAAATATAAATGTAGTAATTGGATGAAATGTAAATTTTTTTAAACGTAATTTTTTCTTTTCTAACACTATTACACCTACTCTACAATTTTCTTAATTTTTTTATTAAATTCTACCCTTGGCATCATAATAATTCTTGAACAATTAACACACTTTAATTTCATATCAACGCCAACTCTAACTATTTCCCATAAGTTTGTACCACAAGGATGGCCTTTTTTCATAATAACTTTAGTACCAACTTCAATTTTTTTCTCATCCATATAATTACTCACTTATCTTTAATAACTCTAAAATTCTACTTAAATCACTCGAATTACTAAACGAAATATTAATTTTATTAGAACTTATTTTTACCTTTGTACCAAGTTTCTCACACATAATATTTTCATAATATTCATATTCACTATTTGTTCTAGTTTTTATTTTATGATTTTTTTCTATATTTTCACCTTTTGAAACTTCTTCTATATCACGTACATTTAAATTATCTTCTACTATCTTATTTGCAAGTGCAATTACTTCTTCTTTATTACCCATTTTAGAAAGAACTCTTGCATGACTCATTGATATTTTATCTTCTATAATTAAATCTTTTACTTCTTCAGGCAAATTCAATAATCCTAACATATTAGTAATATGACTTCTACTTTTTCCCAATCTATTAGCAAGCTCTTCTTGTGTTACTTGCATAGCATCTAATAAACTTCTATAAGCCATTGCTTCTTCTATAGAATTTAAATTTTCTCTTTGCAAATTTTCAAGTAAAGCAATCTCCATCATTTGTTGATCAGTAAAATCTCTTACTATAGCAGGTATTTTATCTAATCCAGCAATTTTACAAGCTTTAACTCTTCTTTCACCTGCAATTATTTCATACCCCTTAATAGAACTTCTTTTAACTATAATAGGTTGAAAAACGCCATGCTCCTTAATTGAATCAGCTAATTCTTGCAATTTTACTTCATCAAATACTTTCCTTGGCTGATATGGATTTGGTCTTAATTCATCAATTGGCAATTCAACTATTTCATCAGATGAAGTTGAATCTAATATTTTTTCTTCTATTTGAGTAAAATTAATTTGTTCATTATTAAATAATTCTTCTAAGCCTTTTCCTAAAGCTCTTCTTTTAAAACTATTGTTGTCCATTTCTTTCAATCACTTCCTTTGCTAAATTTATATATGCATCAGTTGCTCTACATCTAGGATCATATGCCAAAATTGGTTTACCATGAGAAGGGCACTCTGCTAATCTTACTAATCTTGGAATAATTGTATTATAGACTCTTTCCTTAAAATACTTTCTTATTTCTTCAACAACTTCAAACCCTAGATTAGCTCTTGAATCTAACATTGTTAACAAAACTCCTTCAATTTCTAATGTAGGATTTAATTGTTTTTGAGCCATCATTATTGTATTTAACAATTGCATTATTCCTTCCAATGCTAAGAATTCACATTGTACTGGAATAATTACAGAATTAGATGCTGTTAAAGCATTTATTGTAATAATACTTAATGTTGGAGGACAATCTACTATAATATAATCATATTTATCTCTAATAGGATCAATTTTATTCTTCAATTGAGCACCTTTAACAAAATTAGGTTCTTCCTTAGACTTCTCAAAAAATTCAGCTTCTAAACCAGAAAGATTAACAGTTGCAGCAAGTAAATCTAATCTTTTATATGCTGTATGTATAATTGCATCTTCAATAGAGCATTTATCTATTAAAACATCATAAATTGTTCTATCAATATCCCCCTTATTCATTCCAATTCCAGTTGTAGAATTTCCTTGTGGATCTAAATCTAATAATAAAACTTTTTTACCTAAATAAGCTAAAGATGCAGATAAGTTAATACTTGTAGTTGTTTTACCAACTCCACCTTTTTGATTAACTAATGAAATCATTTTACCCATCTACATCACCTTCTTAATAACTACTATACTATTTTATCAAATAATGAGTAATTAATAAATCATTTTTTGGAAAAAAAAGAAAGCATAATACTTTCCTCTTATGCATCCTTCTTTAACGTAATTGTTATTTTATAATCTGACGTTCCATCATTTTCATCAACACTAACTTTATAACCATCAGTTTCTAACTTTTTAACTACTTCCTTTAAACTAGATACAGCTCTAGTAACATCTTTTTTATCACCAATTGATAAAGTTGAAGAACCAACTGAACTAGCTACATTAGTTGAAGAAGTATTACTATTAAATAAATTTAATGAAGAATCAGTTGAATCATTATTTGAAGCGAAACTAAATGAAGGAGTAAAATTAAATCCCTTATCATCTTTATTATCAGATTCTTTATTAGTAGAACTTGAGCTAGATGTTTCATTTCCAAAAGATGCAAAATTAAATCTTAAATCAGAATTCTTTGAATCATCAGTCTTACTACTATCATTTCCTATATTAGCAGAAAATCCAAAGTTAGATTCGCTTTTTTCTTCTTTAGCATCAGCAGAATTATCTTGAATTGTCCAAGAACCATTTCCAAAACTTGCTGCTTTTTTATTATCATCAGAAGTAGCTGTTCCTTTTAAATCATTTAAATTGAAACTAAATCCTGTATTTGACTTAGTTACTCCTTCTTTTAATTCTTTTATTTCTTTATCTAAATCTCTTACAGTTAATTTCTCTTCCATAACCTTATTCAAAAGCTTAATTTGAGTATTTTTATCATCTACATTTAATAAACTTCTAGCATGACGCTCAGAGATTTTTTCCTTTAATAAAGCATCTTGTATTTCATCAGGAAGAGCAAGCAATCTAAGTTTATTAGAAACTACAGATTGAGTTTTACCCATAGAAGCAGCTAATTGCTCCTGAGTCATATTTCCACCTTCAAGCTCTAATATTTTTTGATAAGTTCTTGCTTCTTCAATAGGAGTTAAATCCTTTCTTTGTAAGTTCTCTATTAAAGCTATTTTTGAGCTTTCTTTATCATCAAGGTTTTTAATAATTGCTGGTATTTTAGTTAGTCCTGCCATAGTAGATGCTTTATATCTTCTTTCACCTGCAATTATTTCATATTTGTTTTCAACTTTCCTTACAATAATAGGTTGAATTACTCCATGTTCTTTAATTGACACAGCTAATTCTTTTAAAGCTTGATCATCAAATACTTCTCTTGGTTGAAATCTATTTGGAATTATATCATCTAGATATAGAGAAACTACTTCATTACTACTTTCCATATCAACACCCTCTTTTACTCTACTCTACTATAACATTATAAGATAAAAAAACAAAAAATGAAAGATTTTTATAATAATATCTTTCATATTTTTTAATTTAACTATAACAAATAATCATTTTTAATATCTTTTATACTTCTTGGATATTTCTCATTAGTCTTTTTTATCTTCTTCAAATTAACTAATGTTCTATTACTATCTTCAATGGGAAGCTTAAATTTATTAATATTTTCTAATACAACACCTAATTTATTAAAACTTGAAGAAACTTTATCTAACTCTTCATCGCAATTAGCTTTCATAAATATCAAATTACCATTAACTTTTAATGCCTTAATTGATATTTCCGTTAAAATACCAATATTTGCAACTGCTCTTGCTGTTATACAATCAAATTTTTCTTCATTCATTCTAGAATAATCTTCCATTCTAAAATGCTCAGCATGAATATTACTTAATTCAAGTTCTTTAATAATCTCATTTAAATAGTTTACTCTTTTCTGTAAAGAATCTATAAGTACAATTTTTAGGTTTGGGAAAACAATTTTTAGAACTATTCCCGGAAACCCTGCTCCACTTCCAACATCACATAAAGTTATATTTTTACTTAAATCAATTTCCTTTACTAAAGTCAAACTATCATAAAAATGTTTTAAATATACATCATTTTCCATTGTAATAGTGGTAAGATTTATTTTTTCATTCCATTCAATTAATAAATGATAAAACTTATCAAGCTTATCTAATTTGTCCTTATCAAGTATAATTCCTAATTTCTTTACTTCTAAAACAAAATCTTCTTTATTCATTATTAGACCTCTTTAAATATAAAAGAATCATTGAAATATCCGCAGGATTTACTCCACTAATTCTTAATGCCTGTCCAAGAGTTCCAGGTTTTATTTCATTTAACTTTTGAACGGCTTCTTTTGCAATATTAGGTATCAAAGAATAATCTATAGAATCATTCAATTTAATTTTTTCATATTCAAGCATCTTATCAGCTTCTTTATTTGCTTTTACAATATATCCCTCATATTTAGTATTAATAACAACTTGTTCAATTACATCTTTATTAAATTCTTCATCTAAAAATCTTTTAATATGATCAAACTCTATCTCAGGTCTTTTCAATAACTCATACAGATTAATAGAATCATATAATTTAGCGCTTTGTAATTCTTCTAAATAATTATTAATCTCTTCCTTTGGAGTGATCTTTGTACTTTTTAATAAATTAGTTAAATAATCAATATCACTTAGTTTTTTCTTAAACTTATCATATGTAATATCATCGATTAAGCCTATTTCTTTTCCATATTCCATCAATCTTATATCAGCATTATCATGTCTTAATAATAGTCTATACTCAGCACGAGATGTTAATAAGCGATATGGATCAATTACTCCTTTAGTAACTAAATCATCAATTAAAACTCCAATATATGCTTCATTTCTTTTTAAAATTAATGGTTCTTTATTATCAAGCTTTCTTGCTGCATTAATTCCAGCAATCAATCCTTGTCCTGCCGCTTCTTCATAACCACTAGTACCATTTATTTGTCCTGCGGTATATAAGTTTTCTACTATTTTACTTTCTAAACTAGGTTTAAGTTGTAAAGAGTCAATAGCATCATACTCAATTGCATAAGCATATTTTACTATCTCAGCATTTTCTAGTCCTGGAAGACTATGCACCATTTCTTCTTGAACTTCATGTGGCATACTTGTAGAAAAACCCTGTATATAAATATCATCATAAAAAATACTTTCAGGTTCCAAAAATATCTGATGTCTTTCTTTATCTGCAAACTTAACAATTTTATCTTCAATAGAAGGACAATATCTAGGCCCTACTCCTTCTACATACCCACCATACATACTAGACTTTTCTAAATTATTTTTAATAATTTCATGAGTCTTTGGAGTTGTATATATTAAATAACATGGAATTTGATCATCTGGATTATAACTAGGTATATTTTGAAATGAAAAACTATATAACTCCTCATCTCCAGGTTGTATTGTAGCTTTAGAATAATCTATACTACTTTTTTTAATTCTAGGAGGAGTTCCCGTTTTTAATCTTTTAATATTGAATCCAATACGTTTTAAAGCATCACTTAAATGTAGTGAAGGTTCTTCATTATGAGGTCCACTTGAAATTTTAGTACTTCCATAAAGTACCATTCCTTTTAAATAAGTACCAGTAGTAATTACAACTGATCTACCTAATATTTCTTTTCCATCAGCTAAAACTACTCCTTTAAACTTATTATCTTCTACAATTAAATCTTCAACCATTGCTTCTAGTACTTCTAAATTATCCGTATTCAAAATTGTCTTTTGCATTTCAGATTGATAAGTTACTTTATCAGCTTGAGCACGAAGTGCACGAACTGCAGGTCCTTTTTTTGTATTGAGCATCTTCATTTGTAGAAAACTCTTATCTATATTTTTAGCCATCTCCCCACCTAAAGCATCTATTTCTCTAACAATAATTCCTTTAGCAGGACCTCCTATAGATGGATTACATGGCATATCTGCAATATTTTTTATCTTTCCTGTTACTAATAATGTTTTTTTACCTAAACGAGCACTAGCCAAAGAAGCTTCACAACCAGCATGTCCTCCACCTATAACTATAACATCATACATAATATCACTTCCATAAATCTATTGTATTATATAACAACTTATAAAAAAAAGAAATATCTCTATTTCTTTTCTTTTGCTACAGTAAGCATTAATTTAATTCTATTAATTTGATTTGTGTGACTTGCTCCAGGGTCATAATCAATTGCAACTATATTACTTTCTGGATATAACTTTCTTATCTTTTTAATAACCGCTTTACCTACAATATGATTAGGTAAGCATGCAAAAGGCTGAACACAAACAATATTAGTTACTCCTTCTTTAATAAGTTCTACCATCTCAGCAGTTAAAAACCAACCTTCTCCAGTTTGATTTCCTACAGATAAAATTCCATCTATATTATCTACTAACTTATAAATATCTACACTTTTTCTAAACCTAGTATTTTCTAATGCTTTATCTATTGGTTTTTCATATAGTTTAATAATATCAATCATTACTCTACATCCATAAGCATAGGCATAACCTTTTTTCAATAATTTAGATTTACCAATACCATCATATGCACTATATTTAACAAATCCCATTAATTCAGGAGCACATACTTCTACTCCTTCCTTTTCAAGTCTATCAACTAAATGATCATTTCCAAAAGTATGATATTTTATTAATATTTCTCCAACAATTCCTACTTTTGGTAAATCTTTAAGTTCTACTTTTATATCATTAAACTCTTTTACAATTTGCTTAACATTCTTCTTATAATCACTATTTTTACCATGCAATATAGCTTCACAGCATTTATCATTCCATTTATTATATAATGCTATAGACTCTCCTTTATTAACTTCATATGGTCTAGTTGAATAAAGTAGCTTCATTAATAAATCTCCATAGCTAATAGCTTGTAAAAATTTATTAATTAGAGGAACATTTAACTTAAATGCCTGTTCTTTTTCAAGGCCACTAAAATTAAGTGACATTACAGATACTTGTGAAAGGCCTGCATCACTAAGAGCTTTTCTAATTAATCCAATATAATTTGTTGCACGACATCCTCCACCAGTTTGAGTAAGTATAACACTAGTATTATTAACATCATATTTACCACTAAGTAACGTATGAACTAGTTGTCCAATAACTATAATTGCAGGATAGCAAGCATCATTATTAACATACTTTAATCCAGTTTCAACCATTTCTTCTGTAGTATCTTTTAAATATACAGGCTTATAACCAGCTGTTGTTAATGCTGCACCTAATAAAGGCATATGAAATTGTGAAACATCAGGAAATAATAAAATATGCTCTTTATCAACTTTATCAAATACATTTTTCTCATAACTATAAGGCTTATAAACATTATCGTTTATTCTCTTATTCATTGAAGCAATTAAAGAACGAATTCTAATTTTTGCTGTACCCAAATTATTAACTTCATCTATTTTTATAGTTGTAAATAATTTATTATTAAACTTCAATATTTCTTCTGCTTGATCAGTAATAATAGCATCAAGACCACATCCAAATGAATTAAGATTAACAAGTTCTAAATTATTATAACGACTTACAACATCACAAGCATTAAATACTCTAGCATGATATTCCCATTGATTCATAACTCTTAACTTTGATTTAATCTTACTTAAATGACATATAGAATCTTCAGATAACACAGCAAGACCTAAAGAATTAATCATAGTATCTATTCCATGATTAACTTCTTTATCCAAGTGATATGGTCTTCCAGCAAGAACAATAGCTTTTTCATTATGATTAATTATATATTCTAAGAATTCTTCTCCTTTTTCTTGAACATCTTTCTTAAATCTTTCTTGTTCTTTAAAACCAAGTTCAACTGCTTTTTTTACTTCTCTTTTCTTAAACTTATATTTTTTAAATTCAGGTATTTCTAGTAACCTCTTAATAAGTCCATTTTTCTCTAAAGGAACAAAAGGATTAATATAGTTTATTTCTTGTTTATCTAATTCTTCAACGTTTAATTTTATTGCTTCACTATAAGATTGAACAATAGGACAATTATAATTATTATCAGTAGTATCAAATTCTTTCTTTTCAAACATAATACAAGGATAAAAAATAGTTTTAATTCCTTTATTAATCAAATTCATTATATGACCATGAACAAGTTTTGCAGGATAACATACTGATTCACTTGGCATAGATTCAATACCACTTTCATAAATACGTCTATTAGAATGATCAGAAATAACAACTTTAAAGCCTAAATTAGTAAAAATAGTAAACCATAATGGATAATTTTCATACATATTTAAAACTCTAGGAATCCCAATTACACCACGAGGAGCATTTTCAATAGGTTCGTAATCAAACAATCTATCATATTTCCAAGAATACATATTAGGTAATGTTGTATTACTTCCGTTATTTCCACTACCTCTTTCACATCTATTACCAGAAATAAATCTCTTTTCATTAAACATATTAATAGTCAAAGCACAATGATTTTCACATCTTTGGCATCTTGTATTAGTAGTTTTAACTTTTAAATTAAGTATTTCTTCTTTTGTTAACATAGATGTTTTAATATCTTGATCATCATACTTCTTATAATTTTCAAGAGCAATTAAAGCAATACCATATGCTCCCATAAGACCAGCTATATCAGGTCTAATAACTTCTTTTCCAGTAATATTTTCAAATGCTTTTAATACAGCATCATTAAGAAAAGTACCACCTTGAACAACAATTTTATCACCCAAAGTAGACATATCTCTAATTTTCATTACTTTTTGAATAGCATTTCTAATAACTGAATAAGATAGTCCTGCAAAAATATCTCCTAAAGGTCTACCTTCCTTCTGAGTTTGTTTTATCTTACTATTCATAAAAACAGTACAACGACTACCTAAATCAATTGGAGCCTTACTCTTTATAGCTAAATCCACAAAATCTTGAACTGACATTCCTAAACTTTTGGCAAGTGTTTCTATAAAAGAACCACATCCACTTGAACAAGCTTCATTAAGCATAATAGAATTAACAACACCATCTTTAATTCTAATATATTTCATATCTTGTCCACCAATATCTATTATACTTTCTACTCCAGGTAGAAAATGATTAGCAGCTTCAAAGTGAGACATTGTTTCAATTTCACTAATATCTAGATTAAATGCCGTTTTAACAAGTAATTCACCATATCCAGTTGAGCCACTTTGTCTAATAACTACATTTTTTGGTAATTTATCATACAAATCCAAAATCATAGATTTAACTGTATCAAATGGTGTTCCTTTATTACTTTGATAATTTTCATAAAGAAGCTCTCCATCACTTCCAATTGCAACAACCTTACAAGTAGTACTTCCTGCATCTATTCCAACAAATACATCACCAACATAAGAAGACAAATCATACTTACTAATTGAAGCTTTATTATGTCTTTGAACAAATTTTTTATAATCTTTCTCATTTTTAAATAATACAGGTAAGTTATTTGATTCTTCTTCAGAAAAATCTTTTAACTTATCTTTCAATTTATTAAAATCCTGAATATTAAAAACTTTCTTCTTTTCTTTATCAAGAATTGCTCCAATACAAACAAATATCTTTGTATCAATATTTGTTTTAACAATCTCATTTTCCTTTAAATCTAATGTACTAATAAATCTTTGTCTTAATGAAGATAAATATGTTAGTGGTCCACCTAAAAACAAAACATTTCCTTTTATTGGCTTTCCACAAGCAAGACCACTTATAGTCTGGTTAACAACTGCTTGCATAATAGAAAGAGCAATATCCTCTTTTTTAGCTCCTTCATTTAAAAGAGGTTGAACATCAGCTTTAGCAAAAACGCCACATCTAGATGCGATAGGATATATATTTTTTCCTTCATTAGCGAAATCATTAAGTCCTTCTGTAGTAGTATTTAAAAGAACGGCCATTTGATCTAAAAAAGAACCTGTTCCACCAGCACAAGAACCATTCATTCTCTGCTCTATAGTTTGATCAAAATAAATAATTTTTGCATCTTCACCACCAAGTTCAATACATACATCTGTTTCTTTTGCATACTCGTTAATAGCATTTTTACATGCAATTACTTCTTGAACAAAATTTACATCTAAAAACTTTGCAAGTGTTATTGCTCCACTTCCAGTCATTGTCAAAGTATAATTAGACTTAGGAAATTTATTAATTATTTCATCAAATAAGTCTTCAATTGTTTTTTTTGTATTAGAAAAATGCCTCCTATATTCACTATATAAGATACTATTTTTATCATCCATTACTACTGCTTTTACAGTAGTAGATCCAACATCCATTCCTATATTTACTACTTTCATAAACTACCACCGATAAGAATAATAGTATCACTAAAAAAAAAGAAAATCAATTTAACATATGATTTTCCACAATTTTCCATATATAATTATCAAAAAAAGACAATTACTCAAAATAGTTATTATTCTATATTTTTTCTACCATTTTTAGAAATTTTATTTTTTAAATCAATATACTTTTTACGTATTAAAAAACTTATACCTGCTATTACAAGTGAAATAACTATAATAACGATACTAGTAATATCAATCCTTTTTTCACTAATAAGCATTCTAAAAGTACCAAAACCGATAATTGCAAACAAAAGCATAATTGTTTCTGAAGGATTCTTCTTTTTATTAACAGCATTAATTTTATCTATATCTGATATAAAATTACCACATTTTTTACACTCAGTTCTATTAATATTATTCAATGTACCACAATAAGAACAAGTACAATTAATATTTACAAAAAAACTACAATGCGGACACTATTCTTTATCTTTTTCAAACAATTCACCACAATTAATACATTTATTATCTGAAAATTTACTAATATTTAATTTATTTTCTTCTAATTTCCTTTCTTCTTCTTTTACTTTTAAAGATTCTATTTTTTGTACCTTTTTACAATTGTCCATTCTTTTATAAATATTTAGTATTAGTAATGTAAAAATAATACCTAAAATTATTAAAAGTAATAATTCGAATTCAGCATATATTTTTGATAGAAAAATATATAATAAAATAATAACCAATACAATACATATCATAACTAACTTAAGTTCATCTAATCTTCTATTAAAATATAATAATTTATCTTTAGTAGTGTTTTCATTTCCACAACTTATGCAACTACTACTATGAACATTGTTTAATGCATGACAAGACTTACATTCATATTTCTCAATACTTGAAAAATTACAATTTGGACAAGCATCTTTATCGATATCAAAAATAGTTCCACAAGAAATACATATATTCTTTTTATTTAAAGCATCGACAGTCACAACTTCTTTTGTCTTTTTATAATATTTAAATATTAAATAAAAAATAATTATAATAATAATTAAAGGAAAATATAAAAAATTATCATAAATGAATTTATCAAAATGAAAACCATTGAAATAATAACTACGATTAAATACAATTCTTAAACCCAAAAAAAACATAACAACGAAAGAACAAGGTATAGATATTAATAAAATAATTATTTTCATAATAATTTTCTCTTTTTCTTGTCTACTCTTAATATGTTTAACTTCTATATATTTATAATTATTTAAATTATCATTCAATATAATCACTACTTCCCTAGACAAAATTGACTAAATAATTGATCAATTAATTCATCAGTATAATTTTCTCCTAGTATTTCACCTAATTTAGTCCAAATTCTTTTTATATCTATAGAAACTAAATCAACAGGAACTTCATCCTTTATTCCTTTTTCAACATCTTCAAGAATCATAAGAGATTCTTTAGCTAAGGTTAATTGTCTTGTATTAGTAAATGTTTCAACATTATTATCTATTTCATCTAGATTAAATAACTCAACTATTTTATTTTTTAAAGAATCTATTCCATCCATTGAAATTGTATCAGTATAAATAATATTATTTAAATTTAGTGACTTAACATCTAATTTATTATCCAAATCTTTTTTATTTATAACAGTTATATATTTCTTATTTACAACTTTATCTATTAATAGTTTGTCTTCATTTATAAGTTCTTCATTATTATTTAATACTAAAATAACTAAATCTGCTTTATTTATTTGCTCTATACTCTTCTCTACCCCATATTTTTCAACAATATCTGATGTTTCTCTTATTCCTGCTGTATCAATAAAATTAAGTTCAATTCCGTTTAATGTAATGCTTCCCTCTACAATATCACGAGTAGTACCTGCAATATCAGTAACAATTGCTTTATTCTCCCCTAAAAGTCTATTTAAAATACTGCTTTTACCAACATTAGGACGCCCTACTATTGCAACATTTATTCCTTCTTTAATAATCTTTCTTGTTTCACTTTCTTTCACTATATTAGTAAGAGACTTTCTCATATCCTCTACTCTATTTTTTATTTTATCTAATGTTACTACTTCAATATCTTCATATTCTGGATAATCAATATTTACTTCTACATTAGCAAGAAGCTCCAATAATTCTTGTCTAAATTTTCTAATAATACCTGTAAGCTTACCTTCAAGCTGATTAATTGATTGAATTCTTGCTTTTTCAGTTTTAGAATTTACTAAATCCATAACTGCTTCTGCTTCAACTAAATCAATTCTTCCGTTCAAAAAAGCCCTTTTTGTAAACTCGCCAGGCTCAGAAAGTCTTGCACCATTTAAAATCATTGTTTCAAGTATCTTATTTGTAGTAGCAATACCACCATGACAATTTATTTCTACTACATCTTCTCTAGTATAAGTTTTAGGTTCTTTCATAACTGAAACTAAGACTTGATCAATAACCTCATTCTTATCAATAATATATCCAAAATTAATTGTATGACTATCTACTTTAGTTAAATCTTTTCCTTTAAAACATTTATTTACCAATTCAATACAACCGGATCCAGAAAGCCTAACAATTGAAATAGCTCCCTTGCCTAAAGTTGTAGAAATAGCTACTATTACATCATTCATAAATGTCACTTCCTAACAGGTAAATTATAACATAATGAAAAAAAATTCCTACTAAAAAGTAAGAATTAATTAATATATTTCATATTATGTACAACAATTACACTACTACAGGACCTAATTCTACAATAATATTTCTAAGTACCCAATAAATTAACACAATAATTAAGCAAATATACCATACTACTTTAGGGATTCTTTCATAGTAACTCTTCTTATTAAAAATTTTTGAGTATGCATAATTAATATATAAAAATAATACAAAGGGACTACAAATAAATAATAAAGGGTTATAACGAAAAGCTTGATAAAAATCTAAATAAGCTATAGATTTAATCATTCTAGTTAATCCACATCCAGGACAATACAATCCAGTTATTTCATGAAAAGGACAATAAAGTCCAATATTAAAAATGCTATAAATAATTAAATACAGCACTAATAATACTAAAAAAAACAGTTGTCGTTTAATAAAAGTATTCATAATCTATAAAAGAAAAGGAACTACTAAGCAGCTCCATTTTTTTCAGCAATTTTATTTAAATCACTTTGTACAATTACATATGTTACTAAAGACAATCCAAATAATTGTAAAACAAGATACAATACAGAATTATCGTTAGCTTGTAATCCATTTTTTTGTTGAGCAACACTCATAGCTTTTCCAACTTTGTATGCCCAAAAGAATCCATAAATACCGCATGTAACCAATGTTAATAAAAATGACATACCACCAGATTGCATATCTGTATCTCCTGAAACATTTTTAACATCATCCGTTAAACTAATAAACCAAAAGATACCATAAATACCACATGTTACAATTGATAAAATAATTGCTGTAACAACATCACGTTTTTGAACCATCATCCTCACTCCTTTACTACTATACCAATAGTATATCATATAAACTCTTTTTTTCAATAAAAAAAGAGCATTAGCTCTTAATCATTTCTTACTTTTATTACAACACATCTATTAGGTTCTTCGCCAGTACTTTCTGTATAAACATATCTATCATCATTTAAAACATTATGAATTATTCTTCTTTCATAAGAATTCATAGGATCTAGTTTAGCTTCAACTTTACTTTTTGCTACTTCTCTAGCTACTCTTTTTGCCATACGCTCAAGATTTTTTTGTTGTTTTAACTTATACTCTCCTACATCAAGATTAAACTTATAATATGAATCAATTTCATTTTGAACAATTTGTTTAACTACTATATTAAGAGCATTCATATTTTTTCCATCTCTACCAATTAATAACTTATTGTTATCAGTATGTACAACAATATTTAATATGTCATCTCTAACTTTTGTTTCAATTTGAGCATTAAATCCCATATCAGTAACTATTTTCATTACTGTTTCTTTAATAAATTCATTAACATCAGATTTCTTTATTACAGTAACTTCAACCTTTTTTCCTTTAAATAATCCACCTTTTTGTTCTTTTACTTCATATAAGATATCGTTTTTTTCAACAGATAACTCAGTTAGTGCATTTTCTAATGCCTCTTCTTCTGTTTTACCAGAAAATACATACTTCTCCATATTTATACCTTCTCTTTCCTTCTTTTAACAATTAAATTTTGTACTATAGTAAACAAATTAGTTGTAACCCAATAAACATTCAATGCTGAAGTCATAAAGAATGATGTAAATAATATCATTATAAACATAACTCTTGTCATTGTCTTCATTTGAGCATTATCTGGATTTGAAGCTGAATTCAAAGTTAGTGAAAAATAAGTAGATACTCCAACTATTAGTGAAAGAACTATATATATCAAATTTCCATTAGTGATACCAGACATAGGAGTTGTTCCTAATTGTATAGATAATAAACTTTCCTCAAAAATAGCAGGTACCCTATTTATAGCTTCTAAAAATCCAATAAACAATGGAATTTGAATTAAAGCAAATAAACAACCAGATAAAGGACTAATATTATATTCTTTATATATTGCCATCATTTCAGTAGATTTCATATACATAGATTGTTGATCTGTCTTTCCAGCATATTTCTTTTCCAATCTATCTAATTTTGGTTTAGCTTCTTTCATAAGCTCAGATTGTAATGCTGTTTTTTTAGTTAAAGGAAATACAATTAATCTTATTAATAAACTTGTTACTATTAACCCTACTCCATAATTACTAAGTATATTACCAAATTGAATGATAACCCAAGCTAATGGTTTAACAATTATTGTAGACCATAAACCATCATAATTACCACTTGTAACTGAAAAGTTTTTACATTCAGGTAACTCAAGATAGTTTTCTAATTCTGTACTACCATACTTTTCCTTATTTTCTAAACTATTATCTAAGTTTTCAACATAGTAATGATTAAGTTCTTCACTTGGCTTACACAATATATTCTTTGTTAAAACTTGGCCAGTTTCTTCAACAGTAATATTTTTATTATCAAGTTTTGAATCAACATTTTCACTTATCTTTTGTTTAACAAGTTCAGAAATTCTATTTTCATAATCTTCATCTGACTCATTTTCTTGTTTCTTATTTTCTTCTCTTATTATTGATTCGTAATATTTTTCCTGATTATCATTATTATATTTTAGCTGCGAAGTACAACCAGTTAAAACAAAAACAACAAACAATAATAAAATGATTTTTTTCGTTTTCTTCATTTTTTCTCCTTATTATTTATTATATCGATTAAACGAATAAAAGAATTATCATTAAAATCAAAATCAAAATCAACATACCCGTTCCTAATTATTATAATATAATCGAAACTATTTTGGTAGCATTTTTTATACTTGTCTATAATAAATCTTAGCTGTCTCTTGCATTTATTTCTAAAAACAGCATTTCCCAACTTTTTACTAACAGATATACCAAACCTATAATGCCCTATTCCATTATCCTTATTATAATATATAACATAACTTTGATTTTTTACAAAATCGCAATTATGGATAATTTTAGAAAAATCTCTACTACTTTTAACAGTATGCAATTTATCCATAAAATCACTCCCAAAATACAATATACAAAATAATTAAAACAAAAAAGCCACTGAAAACAGTGGAATTTTAAACTAATTTTTTACGACCTTTACTTCTTCTCTTATTTAAAACATTAGTTCTTTTACGAGCAAAGAATCCATGCTTTTTAGCCTTTTTTCTATTATTTGGTTGATAAGTTCTCTTCACAATTCCACCTCCAAACTAAAATCTCCATTATTATAATAATTAAAATTATAAATGTCAATTAAAATAATATCATTAAAATTTAAAGTTATCAACATATAAATGTTAATAACTCAAATTAATTATTAACAAAATTAACATACATGTGTAAAACTCTTACATTACTTGTTAACTAAAATTTGTGGAAAATGTGGATAATACAATTTCTCCTTTAAAAATAAATAAAAAATGTGTTTATAAATATGTATATAACTTGTTGATATCTTTTTTTATATTTTTTCTCTTTCATTTTTTTAACATTTGGTCTACAATAAATCTTGTATCTAGACAGGGGGCTTGATAGATAATGAACGATAATTCAGAATTATGGTCAAATATCCTTAAGAAAATTAATGAAAAATTAGGCTCAATGTCTTATAAAGTATGGTTTAGTGAAACCGAACTTTATGATTTAAATAACGGAGTTGCAAAAATATTAGTACCATTACAAATACATAAATCACATTTAAAAGACAAATATAAAAAGTTAATAACTTCTTGTTTTATCGAAGAAACAGGACAAAGTTACGAACTTGAATTTTTAACAATAGACGATATAAAAGAATTTGAAAATCAAAATGATACAAAAGATGACTTTGTTGATGAGGAAAATCATCAAGAAAACATAATATATAAAAAAAATGATAATTCCACATTTTCATCAAATCTAAATAGAAAATATACATTTGATAATTTTGTAGTAGGGAATAGTAATAAATTTGCTCATGCCGCAGCATTAGCAGTTGCAGAAAATCCTTGTTCGACATACAATCCATTATTCATTTATGGAAATAGTGGGTTAGGGAAGACACATCTAATGCATGCTATCGGTAATTACATAGAGCAAAATAGTAATAAAAAAGTACTTTATACAACAAGTGAAACTTTTTCAAATGAATTTATTGAAATATCAAGAAAAACTGAAAATAAAAATAACTTTGATAGTATAGAATTATTCAAGAACAAATATAGAGGAATAGATGTATTAATAGTTGATGACATACAGTTTTTAGAAAAAAGAATAGAGTCACAAAAAGAATTTTTTCACACATTCAACAATCTATATGAAGAGGAAAAACAAATAATCATATCATCAGATAGGTCACCGAATGATTTAAAAATACTAGAAGATAGGCTAAGAACAAGATTTAGTTGGGGATTAGCAGTAGACATATTTCCACCAGATTTTGAACTAAAAGTGGCTATTTTAAAGAAAAGAATTGCTGCTGAAGGCATTACAAAAGAAGTACCTGATAACGTAATAGAATATATAGCATCAAATATAGGAACAGATATAAGAAACTTAGAAGGAAGCTTAAATAGACTTTTTGCATATTCTTCAATGATGGGAGCAGATATAGACTTAGACCTTGCAATAGAAGCATTAAAAGACTACTTAAATTCAGGTTTTAGTGAAAAAAATGATATAAGTAGAATACAAAAACTAGTAGCCGATTACTTTAACATATCAATTGACGACTTAAAATCAAAAAAAAGAAATGCCAATATCGTATTTCCAAGACAAATAGCAATGTATTTATGTAGAAAACACACAGAAGAATCGCTAAAAAAAATAGGTAGAGAGTTTGGTGGACAAGATCATACAACAGTTATGCACTCTTGTGAAAAAATTGATGTAAATATTAAAAAAGATAAAAATATTGCAAATGAAATTGATAAACTAGAAAAAGAACTTCATACCTTAAAATAATAACAACAAATCCACAACAATGTTAATAAAAAAGAAAGAAAAAAAGAGTAAATAAAAGAAAAAAATGGATTATAAACATTATCCACATAGTAATATATAAAAATAATAAAAAAGAAAGAGAGAAAGAATATGAAATTAAAAATTAAAAAAGATTTATTATTGGAAAATTTAAATAAAGTATCAAAAGCAATATCAACAAAAAATTTAATACCAACATTAGCTGGAATTAAATTTGATTTAACTAAAAAAGGATTATTATTAACAGCATCCAATAACGACATTACAATTCAAAAATTTATTGAACTAAAAGAAGAAAATATGGATATAGAAAAAGAAGGAATTGTAATACTTCAAGGAAAAGATATAGTAGATATAGTAAGAGTAATTCCAGAAGAAGAAATAAATATTGAAGTATTTGATGATGCTAAAGTCTTAATATATACAGATGATGAAAAAATCAAATATGATTTAAATGTTATTAATAAAAATGATTATCCAAATGTTAACTTAGAAAAAAGTGAAAATTATATAACAATAGAAACAGAAAGTTTATTAAATATAATCAAAGAAACAGCTTTTGCTACTTCAAATGATGAATCAAGACCTGTATTAACAGGAATAAGCTTTAAAATAAATGGAGATTTACTTGAATGTATAGCAACTGACTCATATAGATTAGCAAAGAAGAATATAAGATTAAATAAACCAGTTGAAGAAAGTTATAACATTATTATTCCAGGAAAAAATATAATTGAATTTTCAAGAATAATAGATACAAATGATAAAGAAATAAAATTACATATATTTAATAATAAAATATTATTTGAAAATGAAGATTTATTATTTCAATCAAGACTTATAAGTGGAAATTATCCACCAACATCAAAGTCAATACCTGAAGATTTTACAATAGTTTTAAAAGCAAATTTATCACAATTATATAATGTAATAGAGCAAGCAAGTATTTTAACAACTGATAAAGAAAAAAATATTGTTTCCTTATCAACAAAAGGAAATTTATTAACTGTTAAATCTGTTTCAAATGAAAAAGGAAAAGCCGAGATGAAAATGAGTGTAGAAAAAGAAGGAGACGAAGATATAACAATAGCATTCAGTGCAAAATATATGATGGAAGCATTAAATGCTTTATCAACAGATGTTGTGGAAATGTCTTTTGTAGGTGAAGTAAAACCAATTGTAATTAAAAATAATGTAGACGATGGACTATTACAATTAGTAGTACCAATAAGAACATATTAATTACAATAAAAAACATAAAACGACAAAATTCGACAAATAATTATTGTATTATATGTGTCACAAAAGGGGGATATATAATATGAATAATTATGAGATTAATGAGGATACTTACGTAGTTTTAGCAGAAGAAATAGGAAAAACAAAGATAATTGAAAAAGATAATGAATATACAATTAATGAAGATGCTTACAAGGTAATGGATGAAAGTTGTAAATATTATGGAAGTAGTTATAAAGGAAGAATAGAAGCATCAAAGAAATTACTAGATTGTAGCTATAAATTACCGATTATTGTTGAAGAAAGTAGCGCATTAATATTTTTTCCAATAAAATCATCATTATTACAAGATTGTTGCTGGATTAATTTAAATAGTATTAAAAGTGTTGAAAAAAATGGCAATAAATGCAACATAACATTAATCAATGGGAAAAAATTGTTAATTGATATTTCAAAATTATCTATAGAAAATCAAATATATAGATCTTCAAAATTAGAATCTATAATTTATAAGAGAATAATTACAAAAAAAAGGGATTAATTCCCTTTTTTCTTTGTTTTTAGCCTTAAATTATGATATAATTGTATTGTGTGTATAGGAATACTAATATGGGTTAAGGTGAGAATATGGGCATTTTTGATAATATTTTTGATTATAAAGAAGCTAAGTCTGGTTAATTATAGAAATTTAATTAAACAAACTATTACTTTAGATAAAAAAATAAATATTTTAATAGGAGACAATGCCCAAGGAAAAACAAACTTACTTGAAAGTGTATATTTTTTAGCACTTACAAAATCTTATCGTACTAGTGACTCAAATTTAATAAATAAAGATGAGAATTTTACTAAAGTAAAAGGGGAAATAAGAGATGTAAGCATCTATAAAAGCCTTTCAGTAGAATTAATTGAAAATCAGAAAAAGGTAAAAGTTAATAATAATGAAGTAAGTAAAATTGCAGATTATATTACTAATTTGAATGTGATATTAGTATCTCCAGAAGATATAAATATTCTTCAAGGAACACCAGCAGAACGAAGAAATTTTTTAAATATTGAACTAAGTCAATTATCTAAAAACTATATAAAAAAATATAATGAGTTTAATAAAATATTGAAGATAAGAAACAACTACTTAAAAATGCTTTATAATAGTTCAAATCCTGATAAAAGATATTTAGATAGTTTAACTGAAAATCTAATCGAAAGAGAAATAGATATTTATATTGAAAGAAAGAAATTTATCGATTTAATTAATAATAATATTTCTAGTATATATAAAGATATAATTGGTATTGATAATTTTAAAGTAGTTTATGATACAAATATTGAATTTGAAAGATATGATTATGAATATTTAAAAGAAAAATTAATGAATAAGTACACAAATTCTTTAAAAAAAGAGATAGAAAATGGTATGACCCTTTATGGACCTCATAGAGATGATTTAAGATTTGTTATCGGAGATGATGATATAAAGATTTATGGCTCTCAAGGACAACAAAAGGTAGCTATTATATCGCTAAAATTATCAGAAATATCTATATTTAAGGAATACACAAATACAAATCCAATCATTTTATTAGATGATGTTTTTAGTGAATTAGATGTAAAAACAAGAAATAAATTAATAAATTTTATTCCAGATGATATACAAGTAATAATAACATCAAATGATACAAAGGGAATAAATAAAAAATTTTTAGATTCTGCAAAAATATTTAAAGTATCAAATGGAAAAATAGTAGAAAAGGTGGGAAATAATGATGGAAAATGAAAAATATGATTCTTCGTCAATTCAAGTATTAGAAGGATTAGAGGCAGTAAGAAAAAGACCAGGAATGTATATTGGAACAACTGATGTTAAAGGATTACATCATTTAGTATGGGAAATAGTAGATAACTCAATAGATGAAGCATTAGCTGGTTTTTGTAAAAATATAGAAGTTGTAATTAATAAAGATAATTCTATTACAGTAAAAGATGATGGACGTGGTATTCCAGTAGATATACATCCAAAAACAAAAAAATCAACTGTAGAAACAGTTTATACAGTGCTACATGCTGGTGGAAAATTTGGTGGTGGAGGATATAAAGTATCTGGTGGACTTCACGGAGTTGGAGCATCTGTCGTAAATGCATTATCAAAATGGCTTGAAGTAAAAGTATATAAAAATGGAAAAGTATATTTTATTAGATTTGAAAATGGTGGTCATACTGTAGAACCTTTAAAAGAAATAGGAGATTGTGAAGAAAATAGAACAGGAACTACTGTTACATTTAAACCAGATCCTGATATATTTGATTCTGATATTTATGATTACAACACATTAATGGTTAGAATAAGAGAACTTGCATTCTTAAATAAAGGATTATCAATAAACCTTAGAGACGATAGAGATGATGAAGATACTACAGGAGAAACATTCTTATATGAAGGTGGTATTAGTGAATATGTAAAATTTATTAATACAGGGAAAACACCAGTACATGATGATATTATTCACCTAGAAGGTGAAGAAGACGGAGTATTCTTTGAAGTAGCAATGCAATACAACACTGGATATAATGAAAATATTTACTCGTTTGTTAATAACATTAATACTCATGATGGTGGAACTCATGAAGAAGGAGTAAGACGTGCACTTACAAGAGTTATTAACAATTATGCTAGAAAAAATAATATATTAAAAGAAAAGGATGAACCATTAACTGGAGATGACGTTAAAGAAGGATTAACAATGATTATTTCATGCAAGCATCCAAATCCACAATTTGAAGGTCAGACAAAAGGTAGGCTAGGAAATTCAGAAGTAAGAAAACTAGCTGATAACGTATTTTCACAGGGATTTGAAAGATTTTTACTAGAAAATCCAGATGATGCTAGAGCAATTGTTAGTAAAGCAATGTTAGCATGTAGAGCACGTAATGCAGCAAGAAAAGCAAGAGAAATAACAAGAAAAAGTGACTTAGCTACTACAAATTTCTTTGGAAAACTATCAGATTGTAAGAGTAAAGATCCTAAAGTTTCTGAAATCTTTATAGTCGAGGGAGATTCAGCAGGTGGATCTGCTAAAAAAGGAAGAGATTCCATGACTCAAGCTATTCTTCCTTTAAGAGGAAAAATATTAAATGTAGAAAAAGCAAGACTTGATAGAGCACTATCAAATGAAGAAATTAGAACAATAATAACAGCATTTGGAACTGGTATTGGAGAAGAATTTGATTTATCTAAATTAAGATATGACAAAATAATAATAATGACCGATGCCGATGTAGATGGATCTCACATAAGAGTATTATTGTTAACTTTATTCTATAGATTTTTTAAACCAATAGTTGAAGCAGGGCATGTATATGCTGCTCAACCACCATTATTTAGAATAATGCATGGAAAAACAAGAAAATATGTTTTAAATGAAATTGAACTAGAAAACTACTTAAAAACATTACCTGAAAACGTCAGAACTAGGGCAGAAATCGCTAGAATGAAAGGATTAGGAGAAATGGACGCTGAAGAGTTAAATGAGACTACAATGGACATAGAAAAGCGTGTATTAAGAAAAATTACTGTAGATGATTGTGTAGCAGCAGATGCAATATTTGAAAAACTTATGGGTGATGAAGTAGATCCAAGACGTAAATTTATTGAAGAAAACGCTGGATATGTTCAAAATCTTGATATTTAGAAGGAGGTAAGTTGAATGGATAATGAAAATACAAATGAAGAATTAAATGAAGAATTCGATGAATCTCTTGAAAGAGTAGAAATAAATAATTCTAACTTTGATGGATATTTCCATGAAAGAGATAGTTTAGCTGAGAATAATATAGTAAATGAAGTAAAAACATCATTTTTGGAATACTCAATGAGCGTAATAGCATCTCGTGCATTACCAGATTTAAGAGATGGATTAAAGCCAGTTCATAGACGTATTTTATGGTCAATGTATGAATCTGGGTATACTCCAGATAAACCTCATAGAAAAAGTGCAAAAACAGTTGGAGAAGTTATGGGTAATTACCATCCACATGGTGATTCTTCAATATATGAAGCGATGGTTAGAATGGCACAAGATTTTAACCAAAGATATATGTTGATAGATGGGCATGGAAACTTTGGTAATATTGAAGGTGATGGAGCTGCAGCAATGCGTTATACAGAATCTAGATTATCAAAGATTTCTTTGGAATTACTAAGAGACATTTATAAAGATACAGTTGATATGGATGATAACTTTGATGTAACTAGAAAAGAGCCAAGAGTATTGCCAGGAAGATTTCCAAATGTTTTAGTTAATGGTGCAATGGGAATTGCAGTAGGAATGGCGACTAATATACCACCACATAATTTAGGTGAGGTAATTGATGGTTGTGTTGCATATATAGATAATCCAGAAATTGATACTTTAGGTTTAATGCAATACATAAAAGGGCCTGATTTTCCAACAGGTGGAATAGTTTTAGGTAACTCTGGTATCAAACAAGCGTACGATACAGGAAGAGGAACGATTACTATAAGAAGTAAAGCTATAATAGAAGATCATGGCACTCATAGTAATATAGTTATCACTGAAGTTCCATATGGTGTTAATACAATGGAATTAAAGAATAAAGTAGCAGAGCTTGTTCACAATAAAACTATAGATGGTATATCAGATTATCATACAGATTTAAAAGATGGCGTTAAAATTACCATTACTTTAAAGAAGGATGCTAATCCACAAGTAGTATTAAATAATTTATATAAGCATACTAATTTTCAAGTATCATATGGAATAATTTTTTTAATGCTAGATGGATTAACACCAAAAACATTAAGTTTAAAATCAATTATATCTAAATATATAGACTTCCAAAAAGAAGTAATAATAAGAAGAACAAAATATGATTTAGCCAAAGATGAAAAAAGAGTACACATATTAGAAGGTTATAAGATTGCATTAGATAATATTGATGAAGTTGTTAAAATAATTAGAAATGCTGAAACAGATGTTGAGGCAAAAGAAAAATTAATGAGTAGATTTGGATTAACTGAAATTCAAACTGACGCAATACTTGAATTAAGATTAAGAAGATTAACAGGATTAGAAAGAGATAAAATTGAAGCAGAATTAAATGAATTATTAGCAGAAATAGAAGAATTAAAATCAATTTTAGCATCTGAACAAAAAGTATTAGAGATAATCAAAAAAGAAATGTTAGAAATAAAAGCTAAATATAATGATGACAGAAGAACAACAATCGACATGACAGCAATTGATTATATAGAAGACGAATCATTAATTCCTGTAGAAAACATATTAGTAGCATTAACAAATAAAGGATATATAAAGAGACTTCCAAACGATACATTTAAATCACAACACAGAGGTGGAGTAGGAATTAAGGGAATGGCTACAAATGAAGAAGATTTCCCAGAAAAAATCTTATCTATGAAAACTCATGATTATATACTTTTATTTAGTAATTTAGGAAAAGTATATAGAATGAAAGGATATGAAATTCCAGAATTTTCAAGGCAAGCAAAAGGATTGCCTATAATAAATTTATTGCCACTAGAAAAAGAGGAAAAAATCACATCAGTAGTAGAAGTAAACGAAGAAAGTGATCAAACATTCTTAACATTTGTTACAAAGAGTGGACTAGTAAAGAGAACCTCAAGGGAAGAATTTGAAAATATAAGAACAAATGGTAAAAAAGCAATTATCTTAAAAGAGAATGATGAACTAATCGCAGTAAGAAAAACTGATGGTAATAAAGAAATAATTATTGGAGCTTCAAATGGAAAATTAGTAAGATTTAATGAAACAGAAGTTCGAATAATGGGAAGAGGAAGTTCTGGAGTTAAAGGAATTGAATTAGAGGACAATGAACATGTTGTTGGAGCAGAAGTTGTAGAAAAAGATGCAAATGTATTAATAGTAACTGAAAAAGGTTATGGAAAGAAAACACCAATAGATGAATATAGATTAACTCATAGGGGAAGTAAAGGTGTAAAAACATTAAATGTAACCGATAAAAATGGTGAATTAGTATCATTAAGAACTGTATATGAAGATGAAGATTTGTTGATAATTACAGATAGTGGTATGACTATAAGAATGGATATAGCGCAAATCTCAACATTAAGTAGAAATACTCAAGGAGTAAGATTAATAAATCTAAAAGATGAGCAAAAAGTATCTGCAACAGCAATAATTGAAAAAAATAATGAAGAGGAAAATATTGAGAATAATCAAGAAAATCAAACAGATGTTGTAGAAGAAGATAATAAAGAGGAATAATCCTCTTTTTTTGTGGAAAAAATATTTGCTATTTTAAAATAGTTAATGTATAATTTAATTGATGCAATAAGTACGGCAGAACCAGGTCAGGACAGGAATGTAGCAGCCTTAATGCTTTTATATTTAGTACTTATGTGCATCATTTTTTTTGGAGTTATTTATGGAAAAAGAAATGATAGAAAGATATATGGAAATAGCGATTAACGAAGCAAAAAAAGCTTATAAAAAAAATGAAATACCTGTTGGATCAATAATAGTCAAGAACAATGAAGTTATAGCTAAAAGTCACAATAAAAGAGATAACACAAATATAGTAATTGAACATGCAGAGATATCTGCAATTATTAAAGCGAATAAAAAGTTAAATAATTGGAGATTAAATGATTCAATTTTATTTACTACATTAGAACCTTGTGACATGTGTAAATCTGTAATTAAAGAATCTAAAATAAAAATAGTATATTTTGCAGCAAATAGAGATAAAAATGAGAGTAAATCTGAAGTGGAAAAAAATGTAGAATATATACAAATAGAAAACAAACTTTTAATAAGTGAAGCTGAAAAATTAATAAAAGATAAATTTAAAGAATTAAGAAAAAAATGAATAAATATTTCCCAGGAAATAAAACAAAGAAGAAATAGAAAAATCATAAATTATTTCCCGGGAAATATTTATTTATATAATATAAACAAAGAAGGTGGAAAAAAGTTTCACGTGAAACATAAACAATATATATAGGAAAAAGAAAGTAATGATAAAAAAATAATAAACGAA
>OCVV011353034.1_pt1 | contig 126459 bp, 103 predicted proteins | sample 1539721 | NCBI WGS metagenome assembly OCVV01 (sample SAMN02144230, study PRJEB22623) | gut metagenome | biome: sheep rumen | host: Ovis aries | place: New Zealand
AACCGGAGTGCCTTCAAAGTCCCACCATTCACGCAACTTGTTCTCCAAGAACCGGCGATATGGCTCTTTCACGTATTGCGGCAGGTTCGCAAAGAACACAAACGTCGGGATCTGCGTGTTCGGCAACTGAGTACAATATTTGATCTTGATGTATTTGCCTTTCCATGCGGGCGGCGGATAGTTCTCGATGAGCGGAAGGAACTTTTCGTTCAGTTGTGCGGTCGGCACTTTCTTGTTCTTGTTCTCATACACATGAATTGCCGTCTCCAAGACCTTGAAAATGCGCTGTTTGGTCAGCGCGCTTGTGAAGATTATCGGAAAATCTGTAAACGGCGCGATTCGCTCGCGAATAGCGGATTCGTACGCCTTGATATCCGCATTCGTCTTGCTCTCAACAAGATCCCATTTGTTGATACATACCACGAGACCTTTCTTGTTTTTCTGTATGAGCGAGTAGATATTCAAATCCTGCGCTTCTATGCCACGCGTTGCATCTATCATCAGAATGCACACATCGCTGTTCTCTATCGCACGGATGGAGCGAACAACGGAGTAGTACTCCAAATCTTCCGTCACTTTCGCTTTTTTGCGGATACCGGCGGTGTCTACCAGGTAAAAATCCTTGCCGAACTTATTGTACCGAGTATAAATCGAGTCGCGTGTAGTACCCGGAATGTCTGTTACGATCGTTCTTTCCTCGCCGATAAACGCATTCAGGATAGAAGACTTACCGGCATTTGGTCTGCCTACTATCGCAAAACGTGGCAGTTCCTCCAATTCCTCGTCGGAGTTGTCCTCTTTCTTGAAACGGCTCACCACTTCGTCTAACAAATCGCCGGTTCCCAAACCGTTCTCTGCCGACAGAATAAACGGTTCGCCTAAACCTAATTTGTAGAATTCCGCTGCTCCGTATTGGTTTTCAAAGGTATCTACTTTGTTGACGCAGAGTACGGTCGGTTTCTTGGCTTGACGAAGCAGATGCGCCACTTCCGTATCGAATTGTGTCACGCCTTCGTTCACATCCACTACTAACAGTACAACGTCCGACTCGCGGATAGCCAAATTTACTTGGCGGTTGATCTCGCTCTCGAATGTGTCGTCGCTATTCACGACCCATCCTCCGGTGTCGATCACGCTGAACTCGCGACCACACCATTCCGCTTTGCCGTATTGGCGGTCACGCGTCGTACCTGCTGTATTATTCACTATCGCCCGACGAGTGCCCGTCAAGCGGTTAAACAGAGTCGATTTCCCTACATTGGGACGACCCACTATCGCTACAATATTTGCCATAGTTGTATTTTTTTATGTTGTTTTACTTTTGTTTTCTTTTGCTTCTCTTTTTGTCAGACTTCCGCCATATATGAGTAAATCAGACTAACGAGACACTGTCCCTGCTTACTCGCATCCCCCGCAGTTGCCGCATCCGCCGTCTCCGCAGTCACCACATCCGCCTTCTCCGCAACTCTCACCTTTTTTCTTGTGGCAACCGCCTCCGCAACAACCGCGACGAGGGTTGCGGATTGCTTCTAACTCACCCGGAGTGACATCGCGGATTGCGATAATCGTACCTTTGAAATGCAGATCTTCGCCGGCGTACGGGTGATTCAAATCAATAGTAACACTCTCGTCCGTGATCTCGCACACTTGTGCTTTGACCACTTGTCCGTCTGTCGTGTTCATCGGCACGATTGCACCCACATACACACGTTCAGAATCGAACTCGCCGTCGCCGTTGAAGAACATCTTCTTCGGCAAGGTCATCAGTCCTTCTTCCAAGTACTCACCGTAGGCGTCTTTGGCAGCTAACACGAAATCAAAGCTCTCGCCTTCTTCTTTGCCGGTCATAGCCGCCTCAAATGCTGGAAGCATCATTCCTTCGCCGTGACACCACACTAACGGAGTCTCCTCCGTCGCTTTTTCCATTAACTCTTCTTGACCACTTTCGCCGTTGATATACAACTCATACGTGGCACTTACTACTTTTTGATTTTCAATTTTCATATCTGTTTCCTTTTTAACTTTCAACTTTAAAACTTCTCTCCCCTTCAGGGGAGTTGGAGGGGTCTTCTCAACTACCACCAATTAACCCTCGAGTTGGTGTTGTTATTGCTGTTTGTATCATATTTGAGGTCGCTCAAGATGGACGCATTCACACCGATATGGAAGGTATAGCTCTTGAACGGACCTAACGGGTTGATGCTGGCGCTCATGTTCCAGCAATGCAGGTCGCGGCTGATGTTGAACGTGCAACTTGTCACTTTCATATAGTCGAAGTTATACGTCATTGATGCACTCACTTTCCAACCCTTTCCGAGACCGATATTGCCGTTCATGCTCAGCGAGTGAGTGAACTTCATGTCGTATTGCATCTTGTCGTAGTTGAACGTATTGGAGTTCGCGTACGCTAATGAATAACTGAACGACAAACTCCACGGAATTTCGGTCTTGACATAACCGTCATCCACTTCCGCCTCTTTCTGATTCTTGTTTTTTGCATTCTTGATGGTACCATCATCATTATGCTCGATGCCGGTAGTGTCTTCGGGTTCGTTGTTGTCATCCTTCACACGTTTGCCGGCGGCTTTTTCTTTCCATTTCTTAATGGTCTGATTGGTGAACGTATAACTGAAACTCCATCTCAAACCGCTCCAGTGAGGGAAACGGCCGTTGTGCCAATACTGCTTGTTTGTCCGCACGGGATTGCCGGCGGCGTTCAATTGGTACATATATGGATCAAGTGTGGTGTTCAGGTTCAAACTGTAGTTGTTCAACTTCGGGAATTTCAATCGCAGGTTCACGCTGAAATTGCTCCAGTTCATACTATCTGCCGCAAAGTTGTAACCGCCGTTCACCGAGAACTTGTCAATTAGGCTGATCACCTTGAACGGCTGTTTGCCTGTGGTGTCATCTTTGTTCACCACTTTCATCTCCAAGTTGTTTTCCAAACCGAAGTTCAGCGTTGCAGACAGACCTCGTGACGCATTTCCATAGATCCCGTTTGCAAAACGCGAATAGACATTGTGTTGCACAACGGGGTTGCCGGCTTCATCTACTTTTTGGATCTTACGTCCCGTGATACTATCTACTTCGCCGGTGAATACCGGCTGATCGAAACTTCCGTAATAGCCCCAGAAACTCTTCTCAAAATCCGGGTGATAACTGAAACTGATAGAAGGGGTCATTACATGCCGGAATTTCTCCACTTTGCTGTTCGGGAACAGTTTCTTCAGAGGCGTATAGAATCCATATAACTTGGTACTCATCGATACGCCCATATCGAAATCAAAGACGTTGAAGAATCCGTTCGTCGTGTCCATCTCCACGGCTTGCATGTTGTCATTCCAGTTCTGGTCCACGCGCTGGAAATACATTCGGTCGCGTATATTGATGTTCGGCGATATATTCAGGTATTTCAATACCGTAAAGTTAGCGGAAATCGGTAACGAGTGTTGCAAACCGGTTTTCCAATCACGCAGGAAATTGGACTTGAGGAAATACGACTCCTTCAGACTGTTGGCGGCAATACGGCCGTTACCGGAATAACGGATACTGATCTTCTCATACCATTGTTCCTTGCCGGTCGGCTTGCCTTTCTTTTTGTAAATGGCTTGCCGTAACTGCTTGAACGGATAGATCGTACTCATCGAAACCGCTAATTCCGGCGCAGTAAGCGAGATGGTGGAGTCTTTCGTGCGTTGTGTCAAACTTGCACTCGCGCTGATGCTCCATGGACTCTCCGGGAAACGCTGCGTGTAACTGATCGTACTGCTCTTCGTGTTCTCCGAATACGCATTCGGGTTATAATAGCTGTTGATATTACTGCGGTTGTAACCGCTGGTCGAGAAGTTCACACTTGCCGAGAAAGTGGAGTAGGGGTTGAACTTCGAGTCCTGCGTATGGGTCCATTGTACGCTGAAGTTTTTGCTCTGCGTATAGTCCGGCATGCCTTTGTCACCCGTCACGTCATTTCGGTAATTGATACTGAGGTTGCCCGAGAAATGGTAACGCCAGACATATTTGCTTTTTGCGCGGATAGCCCATGTGCCGCGGGTGTATATATCGCCGGTCACTTCTAAATCGCAGTAGTCGCTCAACGCAAAATAATATCCTAACCCCGTTAGATATAAGCCGCGCGTATAGTCGTCGCCGAACTGAGGCATGATCAAACCGCTTGAATAACTGTTCGTGAACGGGAAGAAACCGAACGGAATAGCAAGCGGAAGAGGCACATCGCCCACTACCATATACGCCGGGCCGGTAGCAATATACTCTCCGGGTTTGACTTTCGCTTTGGTTAATTTCAGATAGAAGTGCGGGTGATCATGGTTATCACAGGTGGTGTATTGACCGCCGCCCATCATCATTACATCGCCTTCTGCTTTTTTGGTCTTGTCGGCGATGATATATCCTTCTCCTTGTTGCGTCACTACGCGCCGGATATAACCCTTCTGCGTCTTGATATTATACGTAATCTCGTTTGTCTCGTACTCATCCTTGCCTTCTTTGAATACCGGCTTGCCTCGCCATTCCTCATCTATACTGTCCCATACGCCGCAAGCATAAATCTGACTCGAATCGATATTCATTCGGATATATTCAGACTCCAACTCCATTGTTTGGTACTTCAATTCGCCTTTACCGTGCAGATACGCTGTTCCGTTACCCATCATTACCATCGAGTCGCTTGCCTGATAGTGTACCGGTCCGTTGATCTTGCTCTTCGGTTGCGGCTTTGTATCATTCGCAAATCTTGTGCTGTCGTTCAGGATCTTGGTGGAGTCATTCACGATCTTTGCGGTATCGTCCACCATCTTTGCGGTATCGTTCGCAATCTTTGTACTGTCTGTCGCGGCGCTGTAATTTACAATCTTTGTACTGTCGTTCAGCGCACGATCTTCTGCCCGCAAAGCCGGAAGGCTAAGCAGGAGTATCATCCATAGGCAATATGTCTTTACACGCACGCGCACAATACCGCAAATTAAAAAAACGTGCAAATTTACAAAAAATAATTGATATATACAAATCTTTTGGCAAAAAAATCATCTTTTACTGAATTTTCGTGGGTATTTCGTGGGTATTTCGTGGGTATTTCGCGGGTTTTTCGCGGGTATTTCGGGATCTCACTTAAAAAATCAATTAAAATTTACTCGAAAAATTTGTGTATTTGCGAAAAAAATTGTACCTTTGTCCCCCAAATGAACAATCTTTTTAAAAATATTTTATGAAACGTTTCTTCTACTTTGTAGCAGTTTGTCTTTTTATGACAGTATGCAAACCATCTTCTGAACTCAGTTCGCCCGATGGAACACTCATTGTTCGTTTTGAACATCATTGCTCGCAAGGGATTGCCTATTCTGTTTACCATAATGGTAAAAACATCATTGAATCCTCTCCGCTTGGATTGGTAACAGAGAATCTTACTCTGCAAAAAGGCTTTCATTTGAAGCGCATTTCCCATAATCACAATAACTCTCAATGGGAAACGGTATGGGGGGAGGAGCGCCTGATCACAGACCATCACAACGCGATGCTTGTGGAATTGGAGCATGAAACCGGATTGCGGATGAATATCGAGTTCCGGGCGTTCAATGACGGCTTTGCGTTTCGCTATATTTTCCCGAAACAAGCGATCAAATCGCTCACCATTACCGATGAGTTAACTGCTTATCGTTTCACTAAGGATGCGGAAGCTTGGTCTATTCCTTGGCGCACCGAATATTATGAGGGTCTTTGGCATAAACGGACAATCAATAATTCTCAATCATCAAATGCCGAGTCTCCATTAACCACGGATACGCTCTGCTCGCCGGTTACTATCGAGTTCGCAGATGGTACTTATGGTTTTGTGCATGAAGCGGCGTTGACCGACTATCCCGCGCAGAATTTATATGTACGCGAGGGTGCTCTGCGTACCTATTTGACACCTTGGATGAACAAGCAGACAGCCAACAACCAAGAACCTAAAGCCTTTGTTAAAATGCCGTTCTCCACGCCTTGGCGCATGATGATCTTGACCAAAAACCTGCCGGAATTGGTGGCAAGCCGGATCATGCTCAATTTGAACGAACCCTGCAAGATCGAAGATACTTCATGGATTAAACCGATGAAATTCATGGGTATCTGGTGGGGCATGCACGTAAAAACCATGACATGGGAGCAAGGACCCAAACACGGTGCAACAACCGAGAACATGGAGCGCTACATGCGTTTTGCGAAAGAACATGGTATTCAGGCGGTCTTGGCGGAAGGCTGGAACAAAGGCTGGGAAGATTGGAAACACTTCGACTTTACAACCCCGTACGATGATTGGAATATGGATTATTTGAGCCGTTTGTCGAGTGAATTAGGTGTACAGATTGTCAGTCATAACGAGACAGGAGGAAATGCCGCAGACTATGAAAAAGATCTTGACTCTATCTATCGCTACCATGCTTTGCATGGTATTCATGCAATTAAAACCGGTTATGTGGCTCCTATTATCCGCACTGTTGACGGCCTGCAATGGAACAAAGGTCAGTCCGGCGTACGTCATTACCGCAAAGTTATTGAGACCGCTGCGAAATATCAGATTATGATTGATAACCACGAGCCGGTTATGCCGACCGGTTTGCAACGTACATACCCGAACTTGCTCACACAGGAAGGTGTCCGCGGACAGGAATGGAATGCATGGTCTGCTGATGGGGGAAATCCATGCGAACATGTAACCGTTCTGCCTTTCACACGGATCATGGCGGGACCCGTTGACTTTACTCCGGGGGTGTTCCATTTCGAAAATCCCGGCAATGCGATAGATCCTACCGGCACAAGAGGGACGGCTGATTTGAACGCGCCGCGCGTTCACGCTACCTTAATGAACCAGCTCGGACTCTTCGTATGTTTCTATAGCCCGCTCCAAATGGCGTGTGACCTGCCCGAACATTATATGGAGCACCCAGACGCTTTCCGTTTTATTGAGCATGTGCCCTGTAATTGGGAGCGTTCTTTATTAGTGGACGGTAAAATAGGCGATTTCTGTATCTTCGCGCGTCAGGAAAGAGGTACGAATAACTGGTATCTCGGAGGTATTACGGATGAAGAGCCGCGGGAAGTGAGCATTCCGCTATCCTTCCTCGATGAACAAAACGGAAATACGCAAACCGGACAATATAAAGCCGTACTTTATTTGGATGCGGAAGATGCCGAATGGATGTCGCGCCCATACGCGTATAATATAAAGGAGGTAGAACTCACTTCTGCCGATACGCTGCATATCAGAATGGCTTCTGGAGGTGGCTTTGCCGCGGAATTTATCTGCCGCTAAATACGGCTAATGAAAAAAAACGCTCATTGTGGGCGTTTTTTTTAGACAAAAACTTGCGTATTTGAAAAAATATTTGTATCTTTGCAGCCGATTTTGTAAAGTTAAGTTTGCAAAAGACAGTAAAACCTTAAAATACTAACACATTATGGCTAAAGTTTATCAAGCATCTGAGATCAAGAACGTCGCTATGTTGGGCGGCTCGGGATCCGGTAAAACGACTCTCATGGAGTCCATGTTGTTTGAAAGCGGGGTGATTAAACGCCGCGGTTCGATTGAGCAGCAATCCACCGTGTGCGATTATTTCCCGGTAGAAAAAGAGTACGGCTACTCCGTTTTCTCCACAGTTTGTAACATTGAGTTCGAAGGCAAGAAACTGAACGTGATCGATTGTGCAGGTTCGGACGATTTCTGCGGAGGTACCGTAGCAGCTCTCCAGATGTGCGGTTCGGCACTCATCGTTCTCTCCGCTAACGGCGGCGTGGAAGTGGGTACGCAGAATAACTTCCGTCTCGTAGAGAAAGCCCACAAGCCGCTCGCATTCGTCATCAATAAATGCGACCACGAGAACGCAGACTTCGAGCGCACGTACGCGCAGTTAAAGGAGAACTTTGGCAATAAGTGTACGCTGATCCAGTTCCCGGTAAATGCCGGCGCAGGTTTCAACGCTGCTATTGATGTGCTGAAAGGCAAGATGCTTGTTTGGAAGGCTGAGGGCGGTGCTCCTGAGTTCAAAGACATCCCGGCGGAATATGCTGACAAAGTAGAGGAAATGCGTCAGGCGCTCCAAGAGCAAGCTGCTGAGGCGGACGAGACGCTGTTGGATAAGTTCCTCGGTGAAGGACTGACCGATGAGGAGATTATGCAGGGTCTGAAATCTGTTTATGCAGATGGTTCGATGTACCCGGTTATCTGCTGCTCGGGTCTCAAAGATATGGGTGTTCGTCGTCTGATGGACTTCCTGAACGGTATGGCTCCGAGCCCGGCACAGTTCAGCTATCCGACGGTAGATGGCAAGAAGATCAGTCCGGACGCTTCGGCTCCGACGAGTCTGTATGTCTTCAAGACTTCCGTTGAACCGCACATCGGTGAGGTCAACTACTTCCGCGTAATGCAGGGAACTGTTCGTAACGGCGACGATCTGGTGAACATGGAGCGCGGCTCGAAAGAGCGTATCTCGCAGCTCTATCAGGTTGCCGGTTCAATCCGTACTGCCGTAGATGAACTGCAGGCAGGTGACATCGGTGCTACTGTGAAACTGAAAGATACCCGTACGGGTAACACGCTGAATGCGAAAGAGTGTGACAACCAATATGCTCCGATCGTTTATCCGCAGCCGCGTTACCGCCGTGCAATCAAGCCGGTGACCGAGTCTGATGCAGAGAAACTCGCAGCTCTCCTTACCCGTATGCACGAAGAGGATCCGACTTGGGTTGTAGAGCAGTCGAAAGAGCTCCGTCAGATGATCGTATCCGGTCAAGGTGAGTTCCACCTGCGTACGCTCAAATGGCGTCTGGAGAACAACGATAAGATGATGGTTGAGTTCCTCGAGCCGAAGATCCCGTATCGTGAGACGATCACCAAGGCGGCACGTGCCGACTACCGTCATAAGAAACAATCCGGTGGAGCCGGTCAGTTCGGTGAGGTTCACTTGATCGTGGAGCCGTACGAGGAAGGCGTGCCGGTTAAGGAGACCTATAAGTTTGGTAATCAAGAGTATAAGATCTCTGTCAAAGATCAGCAGGAGATCAACTTGGAGTGGGGTGGTAAGCTCGTCATCATCAACTCCATCGTCGGCGGTGCTATCGATGCACGCTTCATCCCGGCTATCGTAAAAGGTATCATGGATCGTATGGAGCAAGGTCCGCTCACCGGTTCGTATGCACGCGACGTGCGCGTCATTATTTATGACGGTAAGATGCACCCGGTTGATTCGAACGAAATCTCCTTCCGTCTGGCAGGTCGTAACGCTTTCGCACAAGCCTTCAAAGAGGCGAACCCGAAAGTCCTTGAGCCGGTTTATGACCTCGAAGTCTTCGTTCCGTCGGAGATCATGGGCGATGTGATGTCGGACATCAACGGTCGTCGCGGTATGGTAATGGGTATGGAGACTGAGAAATCGTTCACCCGCCTCAAAGCACAAGTGCCTTTGAAAGAGCTCTCGTCCTACTCGACGACCCTCTCTTCCCTCACCGGTGGACGTGCTACGTTTACCATGGCATTCAACTCGTACCAACTTGTTCCGGCAGACGTTCAGGAGAAACTTCTCGCTGCTTATGCTGCTTCGCAGACCGACGAAGAATAAAGAGACAAGGTACAATGTACAAAGTACCATGTATAAAGGGAAAAGCGCATTTCGGTGCGCTTTTTTCGTTTTTTTATTTGCATATATCAAAAAAAAGTTGTAACTTTGCACCCGATTTTGTTATCCATAATTTTGTTTATTAAAAACTAAGAAACAATGAAAAAAATTTTTACTCTTTTAGCACTCTCTGTATTCTCTGTTTATGCAATGAGTCAATATGACGAACCGGCAAAAAAAACACATATCATTGACGGACTTTCTTCTGTTGCCGCCATTGCCGGAGAAACAAAAACCGCTGAGGATAGTATAGTGGATACAAAAGTTGAACCTGTTCCGGAGATTCCAATTTGGAAACAGAAACTCTATTACGGTTACAACTTCGATATCTATTATCACGATGACTCCCGTAATAACACAAGAGAAAAAGGTTGGTCCATCTCCCTCACTCCGGAAATAGGATGGAGAGTGAATGAAAAAGTACACATGGGTGTGCGTTTGGGAGGAACATATTCCAGCACTCGCGCAGAGTACGCTGTTGCCACTTCCGGAAAAGAGACAACCTATACCAGCTTACGTATTCAACAAGGCTCATGGGAGGTGACTCCTTATGCTCGCTATCGCCTGAAGACACTCTTTGACGGCAGAATCGGTGTCTGGATTGAGGCTCACTTATACGCCGGCATGTCTTATCCACGGGTAGCGGACGAGGATCTGGAGAGTATAAAGGGAACCGACTACGATGGTTTACGCTGCAGTGCTACGTATGGTGCGCAGATTTCGCCGGTTATCACATACCAGTTTAACAAAAAAAGCACCTTCCAGATTTTCTTCTCCATCCTCAGTTTGGGCTACAGCGGTACTACCTATTGCTACACTGATCCTATTGACGGACGTCGTTATAACGAATACACGAATGATGTCATCCTCTTTTCCGGTAAACTGCGCAACTTGATTGCTAATCAGTTTACTCCTGGACTTTACGGACTCAAATTCGGTGTGCAAAAAAGTTTCTAATCTATGGATATTTCTATAATTGTTCCACTTTATAACGAAGCGGAATCGCTGCCGAAACTCTACGAGTGGATAGCACGCGTAATGAAAGAAAACAAGTTCTCCTATGAGGTCATTTTTGTCAATGACGGCTCTAATGACAACTCATGGGAGGTGATCACCGGTCTTCAGGCGCAAAACACGGATAAGAACGCGTCCGTTCGCGGTATTTGTTTCCGTCGTAACTACGGCAAATCTGCGGCTTTATACTGCGGTTTCAAGGCGGCGCAAGGAGATGTAGTGATCACGATGGATGCGGATCTGCAAGATAGTCCGGACGAGATACCGGAGCTCTATCGCATGATCACGGAGGACGGTTTTGATTTGGTGTCAGGTTGGAAACAGAAGCGTTATGACAATGCACTGACCAAGAATCTGCCCTCCAAACTTTTCAACGCGACCGCGCGCAAAGTGACCGGCATTCAGCTCCATGACATGAACTGCGGGCTCAAAGCTTATCGCAAAGATGTGGTGAAGAATATCGAAGTGTTCTCGGAAATGCACCGCTATATTCCTTATCTGGCAAAGAACGCCGGCTTTACCAAAATCGGCGAGAAAGTGGTACAACACCGCAAGAGGGAGTTCGGTACTTCGAAATTCGGTATCAACCGTTTCGTGAACGGTTATCTCGACCTCATGACCTTGTGGTTCTTGAACAAGTTCGGCAAACAGCCGATGCACTTCTTCGGCTTGGTGGGATCGCTGATGTTCTTCATCGGTTTCATCGCCGTGTTAGTTGTGGGAGGTATGAAACTATATGCTCTCTCGCACGGCGTACAAGCGATGTTGGTGGGTGTGAACCCTTATTTCCATATTGCTATACTGATGATGATTTTAGGCTGTATGCTCTTCCTTGCCGGCTTCCTGGCAGAACTGGTGATCCGCAATTCTCCTTCCCGTAATGATTATCTGATTAAAGAAGAGATATAAGCTCAGACAGTATGTCTCAAAAGATTGAAGATCAAATAGCTACAATAGAGCGGGCATTGGGCGAGCGCATGATAGAACATGCGCTCGTCATTGTGCGTTCATGGCTCAATGAATTAGGGGAAAACAATCCTTACGAAGAGGCGTATTTCTCTATTCACAAGCGTAGCAAAGCGGTCTTTGACGCATGGCTTAGTTCCAATAACGAGAACGTGGATGAACGTCTCAATGAACTGACCGGAGAGATGTACCAAATGGTGGATTCTGTGTATGCAGATATTCGTCTCAAACGAGGTATTTCGCCCGAAATGCACGGGTTTAATGAGGATAATACCGCCTCTATACTCAATTATTTCCATAATTGTGTGCGGCTGAGAGAGGAAGATGTAGAGTGGTTTCAGAAGCTGCTCCGTGACGAAAGTCGCGCCGGTACCGCTTTGACGGCTATTACCGCTATCGCGCAAAATATCCGTGAGAACTTTTCCATAGACGGCTTTTTGATGCTGATTGAAGGCATGAATGTGGAGAATGAGACCGTCGCGGATCAATGTGCCGCGCAGGTGATTACGCTGCTCATTCATTACGACGTGCGAATCGACTTTTTCCCGCAGATACAAGAAGCGTTTCTACAAGCGGCATCTGAGAGGAATGATGACGGCGAACAGCTGTTCGATCTTCTTTGCCGATTGATAGAATCGTCTGATATGAAGAACTTTAAGGAAGCTATCCGCTCCGGCGAGCTGACTACTTCCGCGTTGCCTAAAGAGTTGCAGAAACTGATTCAGCAAGCTGGTTTGGGAGATTCATTAGACACCTTGCTCCAATGGATGCCTAAAACGGAGACGGAATATATTGCGGGCCTGATAGAAATGTTGCCGCAGACTTGGGTTTATACGGCGTTGGTGGAAGGCGTTACGGAGCGTGAAAAGAGTTTGGCACAAATCTGTTTGTCCTGCGGTTTCCGGGATATGCTGTGGGATTTTCCGGACGTGGGAGAGAAAGTGTATCGAAAGGCTCTGCGCAAAGGCGCCAAACAGCCTATTGATTATATCAATTATGCACATTGTTTGTTGCTTAACGGCGACCGTGTTATGGCGTACGAATACTATCGCCAAGCACGTAAATTATGCTCTTCGCCTAAAACTTTCTTTAATCTTTTCCGTCCTGACCGTCGTCCGCTAATTGATCACGGCGTGCCTATCGAACAGGTCTATATGATCGAAGACCAACTGTTGAATAATTGATAATTGTGAATTACAGATACGCTCCTAAGCCCACTGCAACGAATTCGACTTTCGTGAGGTGGGCTTTCATGATACCTTGTACGAAGAGATGATGCGGGAAACGGTAACGGAGTGCTATTTGGGTATATAACCATCCGTCCGGGTAACCGGCAGAACCGGCTTTGATCAGGTCATAGGGATAGAAGATACCCTTGTTTGCCAAGTTGCCGTTTTGCCATAAGTCCGCGTGTGCGGAGGCATCGTCTTTGGAGACTTCGCGGTTCTTTACCGGGTCGTACAGATAGACGCCGAAATGGAAACCGGCTGTGAAATAGCCCATTACGAACTCAGGCTGTACACTGACGCCGACGCGCCAACAGTCCGCTTGTGTCGCACCCTTCAGATAGGTCTTGCCGAACTGGGTCGAACGGTCATAGTATGCTCCATCGTACATCACATCAACACCGCCTCCCAAACGGAAAATACGGTGCGCGCGCCAATAAGCCGCTGCTTGAAACTCGGAACAGAAGAAAGTCTGCTTATCCTTGTAATAAACTTGTCTCGGTGCGCCGCTCACGGCGAACTCGATCTCACAATGGTGTTTGCGCAAGGTCTCCAAGCTTAACTCTTTGGTGGTGTGAGGTGTTTCTGCGGATCTTGCAGTTTCCGTGTCCTCCTCCGGCCGGTATTTGACATTCAGTTCGCCGCAGAAGATATTATAGCCCGAGTTCGGTTGCATGATACTTCCGTTACTCATGTGATACCAGCCCAGCGCCAAACCCACCGTCCATCCGCTGCGGATCGGGAAATTGAAATACATGGCTTCCGGGAAGTAGTAATTGAAGACTGAACCCACTGATTGATTGATGTTTGGCGCTTGAAGCACATTGTATTGCTGTTCCGGCGTAGCGGTATTGAAATAGGTCTTGGTAATGAACGAACATCCTATGCCCGGGCGCACACCCACTTCGAAATGTTTGGACTTATAGAAAGGCACATCCACGAATACGTATGGCGCGAGCGCGTGTCCTAACAGGTCTTTTTCGCCCGAGCGGGTCATGTCTAACTTCCAATAACTGAGTGCCACACCGATCCGTGCATCGTTCCATTCGCGGAGAGACTGCCATTCGGGCTTGAAACTTACCGCAAACTCACCGCTCAAAGCAGGACCGACCCATTTGCCTTTCTGGTCTAACATGGCATCGACTTTGCCGTCCGGCATAATCAGACCACTACGCAAAGACAAGCGGTATTCGGTGTCCAAAGCCGATACGGAAAGAGGAAAAAGAAGACAAAATAGTATTATTTTGTAGCTTAATTTTTGCATACTAAACGCACGATTTAATTTTTTCGGCTACAAAATTACGAAAATATTTTGATATATGCAAATTTTTTTGTACCTTTGCACGGAAATTTGTGAAAACTGTAAAATGATAGCACAAAACGACATAAAAAACTTCTTCTTCTTGGGTATTGGAGGCATTGGAATGAGTGCCTTAGCCCGTTATTTTCACCATGAAGGTTATCCTGTCTCCGGCTATGACCGTACTCCCTCTGCGCTGACCAAGGAATTAGAGGATGAGGGTATCAAGGTATGCTTCAGAGACGCGCAAGATATGCTGAAAGGTCTAGGATTATCCGCTAATCATACGCTGGTGATCAGAACACCGGCAGTTCCTGAGGATAGTGTGCTGTATAGTTATTTCCGCGCTGAGGGATATTCGATTATCAAACGTGCAGAGGTGTTGGGTTTGGTGACAAAGCAGAAAAAAGCACTTTGCGTAGCTGGAACTCATGGAAAGACCACTACTTCTACGATGCTGGCACACTTGTTGAATAAAGGGCAAGGGGACGTGGTACAATGTACAAAGGAAGAGAGAACAAAGGGAGTGAATGCGTTTTTGGGCGGAATAAGTATGAATTACGGGACGAATCTGCTGCTGGACAAGGAGAGTGAGTACGTCGTGGTGGAAGCGGATGAGTATGACCGTTCGTTCCATCATCTGAGACCTTATATATCGGTAGTGACGGCAGTAGATGCGGATCATTTGGATATATACGGCTCAGCGGAAGCATACCGCGAGTCCTTTGCGCACTATACGAGCCTCATTACGCACGCGTTGGTAATGAAGCATGGTATTGAATTGCAACCGCGTCTTCAGCCGGGTGTGAAATGTTATACGTACGGAGTAGTGGAGAATCCGCAATCCGCAAACAGTTATCCTTCTTTTTATGCGGATCATATACGCATAGAGGACGGACAGATTTATTTTGATTTTCATACGCCGGACAGCGTGATTGCGGATATGCAATTAGGCGTGCCGGTTTGGGTGAATATAGAGAATGCGGTAGCCGCTTTAGCTGTAGCTTGGCTTGTACAAACGGATGAGGAACAGTTGAAAGAGAGACTCGCTTCTTTCAAGGGCGTGCTTAGGCGTTTCAATATTCATGTCAATACCGCGAAAGTGGCATACATAGATGATTATGCGCATCATCCGCAGGAGATAGCTACGTCTATTGATTCCATACGCAAACTCTTTCCTGAGCGTAAGTTGATAGGCGTTTTTCAACCGCATCTCTATACGCGGACACGGGATTTTGCAGATGGTTTTGCCAGTGTTCTTTCTACGCTGGATGAGGTGGTATTACTGCCTATTTATCCGGCGCGTGAAGAGCCGATTGAGGGAGTAAACAGCGAGATGCTGATGGCGCTTATTACAAATCCGCATAAGACGATCGTGCAAAAGCCGGAGTTAACGGAGTTCCTGCAAAAGCGTGTGAATGATGCGAATGAGCCGGTGGTGATTTTAACCGTCGGAGCAGGAGATATAGACAGGCTTGTGCCAGAAATAACGGAAAAACTGAAAGGATAATATGTCTAAAACGCTGCACATAGTGGGAATCGTATCGGGTATCGTGATTGCGACGGCCTTTTTGTGCGCTGCAGTGTGGTGTGGCGAGACGATGTTGCCCAAAGATGCACCCTGCAAGGCGGTACACTATATTATCGCGGACAGCGAGGAGAGGATGTATGTCACGCCGGCTGAACTGAACAAGACCTTGCAGGACGTGGGGCTTTTTCCGCTCGGACAGGCGGCGAATACGATCCAAGTGCAACAGATAGAATGGACGATTAAGAATCATCCTATGGTACGCACGGCGGAGTGTTATCTTACTCCGCGGAACGAGATGATGATCCGTTTGACGCAACGAGTGCCGCTCCTCAAAGTGCAAAACCCCGGCGATGCGTATTTCATAGATACGGACCGCAAAGTGATGGAAGCCCGCGCGGCTGTGAAAGACAGCGTGTTGCTTGTCGTTGGCGCAGTGGGAGTACAGAGCGCCCGGACGCAGTTTGCCCAATTTGCACAGTGGTTGCAGAAAGATGCATATTGGCGGCAACGCGTGGATCATATTTATTTGCAAACACCTCAAATGGCTTATGTGTATCTGAAAGGCGGAAATAACCCAAGGATAGCCATAGGAACCATGAACGATTATGAGAACAAGTTGCGCAAAGCAAAGCAATTCTTGGATCAAGGCGCAGAACTGACACAAGGAAAACAATATAAGGAATTAGATGTTCGATTCAAAGGACAGATAATAGGCAGATAAGATGGCAAGAAGACAAGTAAAAATAGCAGACACGCTTCCGTTGGTGGCGATTGATTTAGGAAGCGACAGTGTCCGCGCGATGGCCGCGCGGTGTATAGCGCCGGACTTATTTCAAGTTTTAGGCGTGGAAGAACGCTCCCAGAAAATGGGAAATACGTGTGTAGAGCAGGGTATAATTACTCAGTCGAGCAATGCCGGTTATGTCATAGCCGAGGTGCTCAAACTATTAGCAAACCGAATAGGAGAAGAAGATTTACCAACGGCTTTTGTAACAGTTGGCGGTCAATCGATGCAGATAGTGGCGGTTCATTCACGTCGTGATCAGGTGCGTAAGAAAGAGATCAGTCAGGCTCTTTTGGACGAGATGGAACGGGAGTGTAAGGAGAAAATCGAGCTCCGCAACCCCGAAGTGGCGGTTTTGGGCTTGGTGCCGTCGTTCTTCAAGTTAGACGGTAAAGAGCAGGACGAGACGCCGACACCGGATCAAAGAGCCGCGTTGGTGGAAGCCAATTATATTGCATTTTACGGGCGCAAGGTGATCGATACGCAACTTCAGAAATCGTTCTCACAAGCCGGACGGAGCATAGAGCGCGCTTTTGTGCGCCCCGAGGCTCTGTTGTCCGCTTTTGCAACTTGCGACGGAAATCATATTTTGGATGAAGGATGTGCAGTGTTAGATATGGGCGCGCAAACAACGACTTTGACCGTATATAAAAGCGGACAATATCTGCTGAACAAAGTAGTTCCGAAAGGCGGTTATCACATATCCCGCATGTTGGAGCAACAAGGCTTGAGTTACAAAACGGCGGAAGTGCTGAAATGCCAATATGGGTGTGCTTCGCCTGATTTAGTAACAAAGAACGTGCGTCTGCGCGTGCCCGCGAGCCCTGAGATAGGGGGAGATATAATTATTTCGTCCGTGGAGTTAGCCGGCGCAATAGAACTGAAATTGCAGGAAGTGTTAGCTCCGTTGTTTGAGGAACTGAAGAAAGTGGAAGGACGAATAAAGACGCTGTATATCACCGGCGGCGGATCTATGATGGAAGGTATGGAGAGTTATATACAGAGCCAGACGAGTCTGCGTGTGCAATATGGCGCGCACAACTTGTTGCTTCACCGCGACACGGAAGACAAATATCTCTCGCCGCAATATACATCGCTGGTAGGAACCATCCTTTTAGGTCAGGATTTCCGTTCGAGCCATAAGAACCAGCCCGTTCAGCGACCCAATTTCTTCGAACGAATGAAGGAAACGACGTTAGATATGTTTATAGACCAACAATAGGAATAATTGAAAATTGATAATTGAAAATTGATATGGAAGAAGATCTCATGACTTTACCTTTGGAAGGATTAACAGAGGATAGTATTATCAAAGTGATCGGTGTCGGCGGCGGCGGATGTAACGCTGTCAATTATATGCACCGTCAGGGTCTGAAAGACGTTTCGTTTTTAGTATGCAATACGGATCGTCAGGTGCTAATCAAATCATCTGTTCCGAGCAAGTTGCAGTTAGGTCCCGGTTTGGGCGCCGGCGGCGACCCGGAGACCGCACGCCAGTATGCCGAAGAGAGCAAGGAGCATATACGCGAGGCACTCAATGACGGCACACAGATGTTGTTCATTACTGCGGGTATGGGCGGTGGAACCGGAACAGGTGCTTCCGCCGTTGTAGCTGAGGTGGCGCAGGAAATGGGAATTCTGACGGTGGGAATTGTCACTATTCCGTTTGCGTTTGAGGGCAAGAAGAAAATAGAGAAAGCTATGACCGGTGTGGCGCGTCTGGCAAAACATGTGGATGCGCTGCTGATCATCAATAACGAGAAGCTGAAACAGATCTATCCGGAGTTGAACCTGCTGAATGCGTTCTCCAAATCAGATGATGTGGTAGCAAATGCCGCCCGCTCGATAGCGGAGATCATTACTGTGCCGGGATATATAAACACCGACTTTGCCGATGTGCGCAATACGCTGAAGAAGGGTGGTGTGGCGATTATGAATATAGGCCGTGCTTCCGGCGAGAAACGTATCACCAATGCCATCAACGATGCGCTGAACTCGCCGCTGGTCAATACCAATGACGTACACGGCGCAGAGCGTATATTGTTGCAGTTCTATTGCTCGACCGAGCATGCAATCGTTATGGAAGAGATCGACCAGATCAATGATTTTGTGCAGGAAGTGGGCGATGATATCGAAGTACAATGGGGTGCATCGATTGATGAGAGTTTGGGCGAAGAAGTGCGCGTGACCGTTATAGCAACCGGTTATAAGGTAGATGGACTTCCTTCCGAGAACGAAGAGGAAGGAAAGAAAACCATCTCCGAAGCGATAGAGGACAATTATCCTCCTCAGCAGCCCAAGCCGATGGAGGACGAGAAACCGACACTCATTGACTTGAGCGAGACCCTTTTTTCTCAGTCACGCGAAGAGGTGAAACAGGAGCGCGAGCATGCCGCTTCCACTTCCGCCGACGAGGTGGTGATTACGGTAGAGGACGAGCCGGTCAAGGAGGAAGAGCCTAAACATGAGGAGCGCCGCAGTCCGTTCGGCTGGATCAGAAGGAAATAATAAAAGGTTCATATAAAACGAAAAAACTTACTATTTATGGATAAGGAAATGAATTTCTTCGACCTGTGTGTGGCCTGTGGTCACGCGATAGGTAATGTGTGCAAGTGGTTTGTGAATTTATTGGCAGAAATGTGCCGTTTGACATACCGCTTATGGTGGGTAGTCGGTTTAGTGGTGATCATGGCGATAGTAGCCGCGCTGTATTATACGCGTGAGAGTAACCTCAAGTTCCGCTTCAATGCCGTAGCGATGCTCAATGGTCCCTCTATTCAGCAGTTTGAACAGGCTTACATACCGCTCAAATCGCCTCTGACTTTGCCGGAAGATGCTGCAATCACTCCGTATGTCAAGAAGCAGGAAGTGACAGAGATCACCACTTTCCGCGTGATAGATTGCTTAGGTGACGGGGTAGCCGATTATATTGATTTCAAAGACAAATCGTCCCCGACGGATACTGTAGAAGTGCAAATGCAGGACCGCATCTGTCTTCAGTTCTGCGTTAAGCAGCGTAATTTGGCACTTGTGCCGGAGATAGAGCGTGCCATTTTGGCGTACCTCAATGCCAATGATGCGTTGCAAAAAGCCTATGAGACTTATCTGCCCAACTTGCAAAGCGAAGCGGATTTTAACCATCGTCAGGCACTCAAGTTGGATAGTTTGACGAGCAATTATTATTTCTATCATCCGTCCAGCGCTCAGCCGATGAACTATAACGGCAACGGAGTTAATTTCTACGGAGACCGCCGTGTGCGTCTTTTCCTTACAGAGATTTACAACCAACAGGAGCATATGGAGAGGTTAGACCAGCGCTTGCAATTAGCAACCGCTCCGGTCACATTGGAGAATCATTTTTCGATCAATCCGTCTCCTGTCAACGGTCGCATCAAATATCTGGTTCTCTTCTTCCTGTTCGGATGGATTGCAGGATGCGCTTTAGCTGCTTTGATAGAGCAACGCAAAGCCATTAAGGAATGGTTGAACAAGTAATAATTCGTTGAAATAAAAAAACGCGTGAGGGTTAAGCCTTCACGCGTTTTATGATCCATCGGATGGAGTAGTACAGAAGGACTGCTCCCAAGAGGATGAGTATTGCTACGGATATTTCGTGGCTGTATTCGTTAATGAGGTCCGCTTGTCCGTGTGCTACGTAGCCTAAAACAGCCAAGATGGTGTTCCAAAGCCCTGCGCCCAAGAAGGTGTAGAACAAGAACCATCCGAAGTGCATCTTGCTTAGTCCGGCAGGAATGGAAATCAGCTGGCGGATACCGGGGATGAAACGACCGACGAACGTGCTGACTTTGCCATGGTCGTTGAAATAGGCTTCCGCTTTTTCTACTTTCTCGCGGCTCAGGAGGCACATGTGTCCGAGCTTGCTATCCGCAAATTTATAGATGATCGCCCGTCCGAGCCAAAGCGAGAGCAGGTAGTTGATGATAGCGCCTATCATGGCTCCGATCGTGCCGAAAAGCACAATGAGCGCCACGTTGACAATATAACTATCGCTCACATAAACCGCGCTGTTGGGATCCTCGGCAACATACGCCGCCGGGGGAATAACCACTTCGCTGGGGAAGGGAATAAACGAGCTCTCAATGGTCATGAGCGCAGTAATGGACCCGTAGTTCATGTGTGCGCTATACCAATCCGTCACGACCGATACCCATGAGGTACCGGTCGCTAACAGAATGATCAGGAACGTGCGTTTCATTTTGCCAAGAGCTCGCGCACTTTGAGGTTAATCGTTTTTCCTTCAGCTTTTCCGGCAAGTTGCTTGGTCGCAACGCCCATGACTTTTCCCATGTCCTGCGGTCCGGTAGCGCCCACTTGCGCAATGATGTCACGCAACGCAGCAGTCAACTCTTCCTCGCTCATCATAGCCGGAAGGTATTGTTCGATGATCTTGCATTGCGCCAATTCATCTTCCGCCAATTCAGGACGATTGGCGTCGATGTACATCTGAGCTGATTCTTTGCGTTGTTTGACCATCTTTTGTAGGATCTGCAAGGCTTTGTCGTCATGGAGTTCACCGTCTCCGCCTTTCGCGGTTTTGGCCTCCAGGAACTCTTTCTTAATTCCGCGCAGCGCGTCAAGCGCCGTTTTATCTTTTGCGAGCATCGCTTTTTTGATGTCCTCGCTTACTTGATCAAATAAAGACATATTGATTTACGATTAGATGAAGATTAACTGTACGATAATATAAACCGGCAGGAGGATGATCAAGCTGAACTTAACCATATAGCCGAAGAAGGAAGGCATTTTAATACCGCTTTCTTCTGCAATCGCTTTGACCATGAAGTTAGGTCCGTTACCGATATAAGTCAGCGAACCGAATATGACAGCCGCAATGGAGATTGCTTTGAGCAGGAGCTCAGGAATACCGGCTACATAGCTCACGCCCTCGAACATGCCAGTTACAACACCGGCATCAGCAGCTGCCAAACTCTCCGGCAGACCCGTAGCTACGCCATGGAAAGCAACGGCAGTAGGTGTGTTATCCAAGAAGGCAGACAGGGCACCGGTAGCATAGTAGAACTGCCAGGGATGTGTGAAGCCGAGGTCTGCTGCGTGCGCTTTGAGATAAGCCAGGGCAGGGGTCATGGTGGTGAAGATACCCAAGAACAGAACGGCTACCTCCACAATCGGAGTCCAACTGAATTTATTATCGTTATAACGCACTTCTTTCTTTGTCGTGTAGAGCGAGAGTCCTGTGAGTGACAGCAATACGATCTCACGCAGGTACTTGAGCCACAAGGGAGCGTCGTGGGCACCCATTGCTTTGATGGTTCCTTCATTGATGAAAGCAACGGCAAGTACCACACCCAAGAGATAGAGGAAGTTAATCGTACCTTTCATTACCAGCGGGGTAGCCTCACGTGCATCGGCAGAAAGGGAAGTCCAGTGCTCTTTCTTGTAATAATAGCTATCCAAAGCGTAGTAAATAGTAAGCAGGATAATTCCTGTTACGGCCCATTCAGGTGCCAAGTGCATAAACCAGGAGAAATGTGCTCCGCGGAGGAAGAGCATGAACAAAGGAGGATCTCCGAGCGGCGTTAACAATCCACCGCAGTTAGCCACCAAGGCAATGAAAAAGAGGATGGTGTGTACCTTGTGGTCACGCTGTTTGTTGGTCTCGATCAGCGGACGAATCAGCAACATGGCCGCGCCGGTAGTACCCATGAACGAGGATAAAATCCAACCTAAACCCAGGAAACCGGTGTTGACCAACGGCTTGGCTTTCAGGTCACCCGAGAAATGAATGCCGCCAGTGATGACAAACAACGCTAACAGCAAGATAATAAAGGGTACGTAGTCGAAAAAGATCTGATGCTCCAACTCGTGCATCATTCCTCCCATGATGAGGCACACCGCCACGGGCACACCTAAAAAGAGGGAAACAATGAGTTTGTTGGCATTCTTTTCCCACCAATGTTCCACCACCAGCGGACCGATGGCAATCATCAATAGCATGAGGCCGAACGGAATCAGCGACCATGCTGAATGTACAAATTGTTCCATAGCATTTGAATTAATGAAAATGAATATTATTGGTCTTTGCTTAGTCTAATTTGAGGACGGCAAGGAAGGCTTTCTGGGGCACTTCGACGTTACCAATCTGCTTCATACGTTTCTTACCGCGTTTCTGTTTCTCGAGCAGTTTGCGCTTACGGCTCACGTCACCACCGTAACATTTGGCAAGGACATCTTTGCGGACCTGTTTGACGGTCTCGCGGGCGATAATCTTGGCACCGATAGCGGCTTGGATAGCGATGTCAAACTGCTGACGAGGCAGTAGTTCTTTGAGTTTCTCGCACATGCGGCGGCCGAAATCGACGGCATTGTCGCGGTGGGTGAGGGTAGAGAGGGCGTCCACCTGTTCGCCGTTGAGGAGAATATCCAGTTTGACGAGGTTAGACGGACGAAAACCGTTCATATGCCAATCGAAGGAGGCGTAGCCCTTGGAGATGGATTTGAGTTTGTCGTAGAAATCGATGACAATTTCGCCGAGCGGCATGTCAAAAAGGAGCTCCATTCGGTTGCCGGAGATATATTCCTGCTTGACGAGTTCGCCTCGTTTGCTGAGACAGAGCGTCATGATCGGACCGATGTAGTCGGCGGTGGTGATGACGGACGCGCGGATGTACGGCTCCTCAATGCGGTCGATCTCCGTGAGATCCGGCATGCCGGCAGGGTTATGTACTTCTACCATGCCGCCGTCTTTGGTATAGACGTTGTAACTAACGTTCGGGACGGTGGTGATGACGTCCATGTCGAACTCGCGGTCCAGACGCTCCTGGATGATCTCCATGTGTAGCAGGCCCAAGAATCCGCAACGGAAACCGAAGCCGAGTGCCATAGACGACTCGGGCTGAAAAGTGAGGGAGGCATCGTTGAGTTGCAGTTTCTCTAACGAAGCGCGCAGATCCTCGTAGTCCTCTGATTCAATAGGATATACGCCCGCGAAGACCATCGGTTTGGCTTCCTCGAAACCTTCTATCGCTTTGTCGCAAGGTCTTGCTACGTGCGTGATTGTGTCGCCCACTTTCACTTCCGTGGAAGTTTTGATACCGGAGATGATGTAACCCACATTGCCGGCGGAGATCTCCTTACGCGGGGACATTTCGAGTTTGAGAATACCTATCTCGTCGGCGTCGTACTCTTTGCCGGTGTTGACAAACCGCACTTGGTCGCCTGTGCGCATTGTGCCATTGACTACTTTGAAATAGGCGATGATGCCGCGGAAGGAGTTGAATACGGAGTCAAAGACAAGGCATTGGAGCGGTGCGTTCGGGTCTCCTTTGGGTGCAGGAATACGCTCGATGATGGCATCCAGGATCTCGGGCACGCCTTCTCCGGTCTTGGCGGAGCAGCGAAGAATCTCCTCGCGTTTGCACCCCAAGAGATCAACAATCTCGTCCTCTACGCGTTCGGGCATGGCGTTATCCATGTCACATTTATTGAGCACCGGAATGATCTCGAGGTCATGCTCAATCGCCATATAGAGATTAGAGATCGTCTGCGCCTGTACGCCCTGTGTGGCATCCACCACAAGCACGGCGCCCTCACATGCAGCGATAGAACGCGAGACTTCATAACTGAAGTCCACGTGCCCCGGAGTGTCGATTAGGTTAAGGGTGTAGCCTTTGTGGTTCATCTGAATAGCGTGCGATTTGATGGTGATACCGCGCTCTTTCTCCAGATCCATGTCGTCCAATACCTGATTTTCCATCTGGCGGACATCGACCGTCTGTGTGATCTCTAACATACGATCCGCAAGGGTAGATTTGCCGTGATCGATGTGTGCAATAATGCAAAAATTACGTATTTTATCCATTGAGTCCTATTTATCCAAATTAAATTCGCTGCAAAGGTACAACTTTTTTCTGATATATGCAAGAAAAAAATAAAATTATGAATTAAAAATCAGATTTGTGAGCGTTTGATTTGTCTGCCGAAGCGGAGGAAGAAGGCGATGCCGAAGAAGATGGCAAGAGCGTCAAGGAGACCGAAAAGGGAGATGTAGGTGGGATCCATGTGAGTATGGTGTGCACAGAGACGGCAAAGATTCGCGATGAGAGGCATGAAGGTGAAGATCGAAACATAGATCTTAGCCGGGGTACAGTACTCTTTCCACAGCCACAGAAAAGAGATCATGAGGGCAATGTCAGCAATCCATCTCATGATAGTTGTTGCCGTTGTGCCGACCAGAAGATAGATGTTCGCATCCAATGCGCATTTGATGAGGCATGCCGCGACGGCTATGCAAAGGACAGACAGCGGGAGTTTTTTGGGGGCGAAAGAGCGATATATCAGCCAAAACCACAGAGCCATCATCAGCCATGTGATAACACCGGTCACTCCGTAATAATACTGAAGCGAATGTGCGGGCAAACTCCAATCGAGAATGCTGACAAGCGTAAAGAAAATCAAACCGCCGACAAAAAGACATAACTGCGTGAAACCCAAAACTTTGGAATAAGAGGAAAGTGTTTTCATACTATCGTTGTTTTTTTAAGAAGTTAAACATCTAAAGATGAAATAATCTTCAAAATCGTTGCAAAATTACGAAAATATTTTGATATATGCAAATTTTTTTATATCTTTGCAGAAAATTTGATACCAAACACAAAAAGCAGTGAAAAATATTGTAGTTCGATTTTGTGGAGACTCGGGTGACGGCATGCAGTTGACGGGCAATATGTTTGCTCAGTTGGCGGCTGAAATGGGTCATGAGATCTCCACGTTGCCGGACTTTCCGGCAGAGATTCGTGCGCCGCAGGGAACATTAGGCGGCGTGAGTGCTTTCCAAGTAGAATTGGGTAGTGAGGTCTATACCTCTGGTGACAAGGCTGATGTGGTCGTTGCGATGAACGCGGCGGCATTGAAAGTGTGTGCGTTAGGCTCGCATTTCAATCACCCGCAGGCGCATTTTGACGAGGAGTTTTCCTTATTCCACAAGCACGCAGTGGTGATTGTCGATACGGACAGTTTGACGGACAAAGACCTGGAGAAAGCGCAGTATCACACGGACAATCCGTTTACGGAGTTAGGACTTCCGGAGAGTGTGCAGATCGTGCCGGTAGCGCTGACGACGCTGACGAAAGAGGCATTGAAAGAGAGCGGTATGGATAATAAGTCCGTGCTCAAATGCCGGAATATGTTTGCTTTGGGCTTGATTTACTGGCTGTTCGACGAGCCGATGGAGAAGGCTATCCACCTGTTGGAAGAGAAATTCAAGAAGAAACCGGCGTTGGTGGCTCCGAACACGAAAGTGATGGTGGACGGCTATAACTACGGTCAAAACCTGGCGCTCAATGTGAACCAGATACACCTCTCCCCAGCTCTCTCCCATGGAGAGGGAGCTTCATCCCTTGGTGGAGACGGGAGAGAGACCTTCACCTCTATTGCGGGCAACAAGGCGACGGCATGGGGCTTGATTGCGGCGGCAGAGAAAGCAGGCAAGAAGCTGTTCTTAGGTTCGTATCCGATTACACCGGCGACGGATATTCTGCATGAGTTAGCGGCGCGCAAAGACATGAACGTCATGGCGGTACAAGCCGAGGACGAGATAGCCGGTGTTTGTACGGCTATCGGCGCGGCTTTTGCAGGCGATTTGGCATGTACGAGTACCAGTGGTCCGGGGCTGAGTCTGAAGAGTGAGGCGATCGGTCTGGCGGTGATGGCGGAGTTGCCGTTGGTGGTGATCGACGTGCAGCGCGGCGGACCGAGTACAGGTCTTCCGACCAAGACCGAACAGACGGACTTATTGCAGGCGCTCTACGGTCGTAACGGCGAGTGCCCGGCTGTGGTGATCGCCGCTTCGAGCAGCGCAAACTGCTTTGATTTTGCATATGAAGCATGCAGAATTGCTCTGGAGAACATGACACCCGTCATTTTATTGACTGATACCTATTTGGCAAATGGAACGGCGTTGTGGCGGATTCCTAAGTTAGCCGAGTTGCCGGCGATTACTCCGCAGAGTGTGCCGGAAGAGCTGAAAGGACATTATAACCCTGCGCTGCGTGACGAGCGCGGCGTGCGTTATTGGGCGTACCCGGGCATGGAAGGTTACGAGCACCGAAACATCGGTTTGGAGCGCGATGCAACAAAGGGTACAATTTCCACGAACCCTGAAAATCACGAGCAGATGGTCTTGGCACGCAAAAAGAAAATCGAGCAGATAGCGAACTCCATTCCGGAGTTGAATGTGATCAACGGGAAGGCGCAAGGTACAAAGGATATTTTGTTGGTAGGCTGGGGTAGTACGGAAGGTCATCTGCATGCTGCGGCGAATGAGATAGGTTGCGATTTGGCGCATTTCAATTATATCTGCCCGCTGCCGAAGAATACCCGCGAAGTGCTGAGCCAATACAAGCGAATAATCGTTTGTGAATTGAATACAGGTCAATTCGCGGCATATTTGCGCGCACAATTCCCGGAACTGAAGATAGAACAATACAACGAAATTCAAGGACAACCGTTTGCTGTAGAACGAATCGTGAAATTCGTTCAGCAGAATTGATAATTGATAATTGAAAATTGATAATTATGGAAGCATCTCAATTTAAATCTGATCAATATGTACGTTTCTGCCCGGGCTGTGGCGATCATGCGATTTGTATGGCGTTGCAAAAAGCGATGGCGCAGATCGGAATAGCCCCGCATGAGGTGGCAGTTATCTCCGGTATCGGTTGTTCAAGCCGTATGCCGCACTATCTGAACACGTATGGTTTTAATACTATCCATGGTCGCGGCGGTGCGATTGCAACGGGTGTCAAGACCTCGCATCCCGAACTAACCGTTTGGCAGATGAGCGGTGACGGCGATTGTCTGGCAATCGGCGGAAACCATTTCATTCATGAGATTCGTCGTAATGTGGATCTCAATGTGTGCATGTTCAATAACCGCATTTACGGTCTGACCAAAGGTCAATACTCGCCGACGAGTCCGAAGGGTTTTGTCAGCAAGTCGTCTCCATTCGGCACGGTAGAGCGTCCGTTCGTTCCGGCACAATTGGTGTTGGGCGCAGGAGGTACATTCTTCGCGCGCACGCTGGATGTAGATATGCCGACGACGGTGGATTGTTTGGTGGCGGCGCAGCAGCATAAAGGCTGCTCGATTGTGGAGTGTCTGGTGAACTGTGTAATTTTCAATAACGGAACGCACGCGTGGATAGCAGACCGTGAGCAGCGCGCGGAGCATAGTATTATCCTGAAACACGGTGAGAAGATGATTTTCGGCGCGAATAAAGATAAGGGTCTTGCGGTGGAGATTGATCCGCAGACTTTTGTGCCGAAGATTGTCGTTGTGCCGGCGGATGATCCGCGTGTGCTGACGCACGATGCCACACAAACAGACCCGACGCTGCATCGTCTCCTGGCGCTTATGGGACAAGACAGGTATCTGGAGGCCTACCCCCAAGACCTCCCTGAAGGGAAGGGAGATCTTCCTGTCGCTTTGGGTGTAATCCGCAATGTGGAGGCCGAGACCTATAATGATGCTGTTAATCAGCAGATTGCTGAGGTACGCGAGAAAGCGAAAGCAAAGACGTTCGATGAACTGACCGCTACTTTGGAGCAGTGGACGATGTAATTAGTTGATAATTGATAATTAAAAAAAGTGTGCCAAGAGATTCGGCACACTTTTTTTATCGATATTTGCTTTCGGAGCAGTCGCCGAGAATAGAGAGGTACGACTCGTAGCGGCTGATAGCTATTTCGCCATGTTCGACGGCTTCGATGACCGCGCAACCGGGCTCGTTGGTGTGCGTGCAGTTGCCAAAACGACATTCGGCGGCTTGCTTGAAGATCTCCGGGAAGAAATGGCTCACCTCTTCGCGCTCAAAATCAATCGTTCCGAAACCTTTGATGCCCGGGGTATCAATCACAGCCCCACCGGGCTGTGAATTTACGATTTGACGATTTACGATGTACGATTGATCTTCCAGAAAATACATCTCGCTGAAAGTGGTGGTGTGCATGCCTTTGTCGTGGGCATCGGAGATCTTGCCGGTACGCGTGAGCTCCTGACCAAAAAGGGTATTGAGCAGGGTCGATTTGCCGACACCGGAGTTGCCGGAGAGCAGGGTAGTCTTGCCTTGCAGCAAGGCGTTTATAGCACTTCGTGCGTTTGAGCCTTCGGCATTGAGGTCAAGAGCGCTGATGGAGAGGGTCTGATAACCGATGGATTCGTATAGCGCGCGGAGGTCTGCCAATTGTGTCTGTTCTTCGTCCGTGAGGAGGTCGATCTTATTAAATATAAGGATCGCGCGTACGCGATAAGCCTCACAAGTAGCTAAGAAACGATCAATGAAAGTCGTGCTCGTCACCGGGTGATTGATGGTGATGATGAGCGCTACCTGGTCAATGTTCGCCGCAAGAATATGGCTCTCTTTGCTGAGGTTCGTTGATCGGCGGATGATATAGTTGCGACGAGGAACAATGTCCACAATCCAGTGAACAGATTTCCCGTCGGTTTGTGATTTGACTTCAACGTAGTCTCCGACGGCAACGGGATTAGTGGAACGGATACCACGAATGCGGAAGTTGCCTTTTATATGGCACTCCACACTCGTACCATCGTCCAAACGGACGATGTAACTGCTACCCGTTGATTTGACGACTAAGCCTTTCAAGGCGTTAAACCGTTAAACTGTTAAACTGTTAAATTGTTAAACGGTCATGATCTCTTTTTCCTTAGCGGCATAGAGGGCTTCGACTTTGGCAATGTATTTGTCGTGGGTCTTTTGCATGTCCTCTTCGGCGTCTTTCTCAACATCTTCGCTCAGTCCGTTCTTGACGAGTTTCTTGAACTCCTCGATAGCATCACGGCGTGCGTTGCGGATAGACATCTTCGCATTTTCGGTCTCTGCTTTACATTGTTTGCAGAGTTCGCGACGGCGTTCCTCGGTGAGGGGTGGCAGGATCAGACGAATCGTCTCGCCGTTGTTGGAGGGAGCGAGTCCGATATTCGAGTTGATGATCGCGCGCTCGATCTCATTGATGAGCTTTTTCTCCCACGGCGTGATAGCGATCGTACGGGCGTCCGGCGTAGTGACCGTAGCGCACGAACTAAGCGGCGAGAGCGTGCCGTAATACTCAATTTTGATCGGATCGAGAATACGCGGGTTCGCTTTACCTGCACGGATGTGCTGAAGGGTGTCGTCTAAGTGAGCGACAGCGTTCTGCATTTGCTCTTCGGCAGCAGATTCAAATAATTCTAATTCGTCGTTCATACTAGAATTAAAAATTAAAAATTAAAAATAATGAATTGTCAAATATCCATTGTCAATTTTCAAATGTCACGGAGTGACCAAAGTGCCTATTTGTTCGCCGTTGATGACTTTTTCGAGGTTGCCGAGTTGGTCCATGTTAAAGACATAGATGGGCAGTCCGTTCTCTTTCGCCATCGCGGTAGCAGTGAGGTCCATGACCTTTAGACCACGGCTGATGACTTCGTCATAAGTGATCTCGGTGAATTTCGTGGCGGTCGGGTCTTTCTCGGGGTCAGCGGTGTAGATACCGTCCACGCGCGTACCTTTGAGCATGACGTCCGCTTTGATCTCCAATGCGCGGAGTGACGAACCGGTGTCGGTCGTGAAATAGGGAGCTCCTGTTCCTCCGGCGAGAATGACTACGTTCCCTTTTTCCAGCAAGCGGATGGCTTTTGCGGGACTGTAGAAGTCTCCTACCGGTTCCATGCGGATGGAAGTCAGTACACGCACAGGCTGACCGATCGCTTCGAGGGCAGACTGTAACGCTAAAGCGTTAATGACCGTCGCTAACATGCCCATTTGGTCACCTTTCACGCGATCAAAACCGCGTTGTGCACCCGATAAGCCGCGGAAGATATTCCCGCCGCCTATGACGATGCCTATCTGTACACCGCGTTGTGCAATAGCTTTCACCTGCTCGGCATATTGGTTCAAGCGCTCGGTGTCGATACCTTGTTTGCTTTCTCCGGCAAGACTCTCACCGGAAAGTTTCAGTAAAATGCGTTTAAACATAGTATTATTTTTTTTTGAATACTTTAATTAATATTGCTATAGCAATAATTAACAATGCAATAGGAATACCTAAATAATAAATAACAAAAGCAAAACCTACTAAGAAACTTTCCATAATAATTATTCTTTGTACCATGATGCATACATGGCATAGTTATTCGCTATTTTTTTGTTTATTTCTTCGGTTTGGGCAGGGTCGGCTTTTTTGATGAATTTAGCCGGTACTCCTCCCCAAATCTCGTGCGGACCGATCTGCGTGCCTTTGAGCACCAATGCATTCGCCGCCACAATGGCTCCTTCGCCCACATGGGCGTCATCGAGCAGGGTAGCCCCCATGCCGATCAGAGCGTAGTCATCAACGTCGGCGCCGTGGATCGTGACGTTATGTCCGACGGACACGTAGTCGCCTAATTTGATAGTCGATTTCTGATAGAGAGTGTGGAGTACTGCTCCGTCCTGAATGTTACAATGCTTGCCGATGACGATGGTATTCACATCGCCTCGGAGCACGGAATTAAACCACAGGCTTGATCCTTCCCCCACCGTCACATCGCCGACGACGGTGGCGTTCTCCGCCATGAATACGTCGTCCGCGATGTTTGGGGTAAGGATCTCTCCGTTTCTGTTTATGGTCTTTATAAGAGCCATAAATGTTAAATTGTTAAGCTGTTAAACTGTTAAATTGTTAGCGGGCAGCGATGATGGCGAGGAATTTCTCGGCAACGAGTGCTGCGCCGCCGATCAGACCACCGTCAATATCCGGGCAAGCGAAGAGCTCTGCTGCGTTCTTCTCGTTGCAGCTTCCGCCGTAAAGGATCGTGGTGTCATCAGCTGCCTCTTGGCCGTATTTCTCAGCTACGAGGGAACGGATGTATGCGTGGATCTCCTCAGCCTGAGCCGGTGTAGCGGTCAAACCGGTACCGATAGCCCAAACGGGTTCGTAAGCGAGGGTGATATTTTTCCACTCCTCTGCGCTCAGACCGAATACCGATCCTTCGAGTTGTGCTTTTACCACTTCGTTCTGTTTGCCTGCTTCGCGCTCCTCTTTCACCTCACCGATGCAGAAGATCACTTTCAGACCGTTCGCCAAAGCGAGGCGCACTTTCTCAGCCAGCATCTCATAGCTCTCTGCGTAGTACTGACGGCGCTCTGAGTGACCGAGGATGACGTACTCAGCGCCGGTGGATTTAACCATCTCAGCGGATACCTCACCGGTGTATGCACCTTTCTCGTGGTTTGCGCAGTTCTCAGCTGCTACTTTGATCGGCGAGCCTTTGAGGAGCTCAGCCACGGTAGCCAGATGGATGAACGGAGTACCGATCACAACGGCGCATGAGGGGTTCTTTACTGCTTCTTTCAATTCGGTAGCCAAAGCTACACCTTCCTGCAGGTTCTTGTTCATTTTCCAGTTGCCTGCAACCATTTTTGTTCTCATAATGTTATATTTTATTTGATTTTTTGTCCTAAAACATTGTATTGCTCGTTATCGCGGATGATGATTAGTTGTCCGTCGCGTACGATTTTTCGGAACGGCGTGTTGATAACCGCATCTTCTATGCCTTCTTCTTCACTGCTGCACGAAGTGGTGTAGTTCGAGAATGAAACACCTGCGCCGCTCCATGTGAGAGTAATGGATTTGAGATACATAGCACCGTCGTTCGAACGAATGCCGACGTATTGGTATTCATCCAAAATGTCCACTTCGGTCTCACCGAATGTCAAAGAACCGATCTTGGTGCCTTTATTGTCATTGTAGAGGTCAGCCACTTCCGTATAAGCGGTGTTGCTACCGTAAATATCCAGCACGCGTGTAGTGTAGGTGTGTTCCTCCCATGAAACCTGTACTTTGAGGATTGTTCCTCCGGAAGCGGTAGTGATAATACCCGAGTTGCTGTTTCTGGAGCGGAGTTGGATAGCGTCATTGCCTCCTGCGCTGTTTCCTGCATAGACGGCGGAGGAGTTCAGGCGGAGGTTTTGCCAGATGTCGTATGTATTTCCTGTCACGCCTGTAGCTTCTGCGGTCAGTACATCCTCGGTGGTGACTACCTCTCCGCCGATACGTTTGGCGAAGACAGCGTAATAGGTGATGTCTTCGCTGGCGACTTTACTGCCGGCAAAGCGGAACAAGTCTGCGGGTTTTTGTCCGTCCGTCACCTGGCTTGCAGACCAGCCCACGAACACCATCTCTTCGTTGCAGCTCTCGGGCTCGGCAGGAAGCACCAAAGCCTCTTCCATGGCGAACTCGGTGGTGGTGGTGTTTCCATTGACCGACCAAGTGATCGTAACAGCCGGCATGTCGCTTTTATCGGGCACGATACCGATGATAACATCCTGGTCCTCGGAGAAGTCATAACCGCCTCCGCCGGCACCGCCGCTACCGGGTTTAAGACGTGATAAGAGGAAATATCCGTCGTTTTCGCCCGACCAGCCCCAGTTGAAGTGGAAATAGCCGGCATCGTCGTATCCGTCGCAGATAAAACTGTGACCGCCTTCTTCGCTGGCACCGCCGTATAGGATCGGATGTTTCTTATCCAACTCTTCTTTGATCATAGCGGTCCAATCATCGTCGTTCCATTTCTTGTAATACTCCTTTCTTTCGTAAGTATATCCGTCGCGCACGTACGCGGTTAAACCTTCTTTCTTATAGCGGAAATAGTTCACAAAGGCATTCTGTGCGCAGCTGGGGTCTTCCCAGTCTCCGTAGTTGACGGTATAAGTACCGGATCCGCCGTCTGCTTCGTTGCCGTACATCATTTCGGTAGCCACGCCGCAGTGATACATCAGCGTAGCTACTGCCTTTTTCTGCTCCGCAGTAGCGGAACCGGTGTATTGATCCAGCATGTTACTCCAGTCATAAATCGTTTGTCCGAAGTTGGCAGAAAGAGTTTGGGTATAACGTTCAGAGTAGTTATAATAGCCGAAATCATCCACCGGGTTATTCGGATCGAGCGGCCGATAGGAGTGCGAGCCGGTACCGGTGACAGGCCATTCCCAGAATTTCATCACCTGCGCCATAGCGGTTGCCACACAGCCGACATAGGCTTTGTTTTTTCCGGTGCCCGGGCATAAGTCCCAATACGGACTATCCTGGTCCCATTGGGTTTTAATCAGCGGTCCTACTACCGCATCGCCTTTTGCACGACGCGGGCTCGTACGGAGTGCTTGCCATTGAGCAGCGGTTTCTTCGCTGGCAGTTACGCCGTCGGCTTCTATTTTCTGGATGAAATGATTGTATTTGCTCATCCATTTGCGTACATTTGCGGGCATGTTCTCCGTGCTGAAGTGCCCTGTTTCCGAGTATGCCAAAACGGGGCTGACCGCATCGTCAGCGGCGATGATAACCCATCCTTCGCCGTTCTCGTTCCGGTAGAGGTAATAGAGGTTCTCTTCTGCCGTCCCGGCTTGTTTGAGCACCATACGTTTAGCCGGGGCTTTCTGCATCGAGGACGAGGAAGCCGCGTTCATAAAGTGGTCTGCCACCAGCGCTGCATCAGCCGGCGTGACCCGTTCTGCCATCAGTGTCATCGACGACACCAATAAGGCCGTAATAATCCAAAGTTTTTTCATTTGTGTGTTTATTTTTGTTTTAAGTTATATTTATCAATAATCGTGCCGTTTTGTACCACAAAAGCGCCGGGGTTCGCGCGAACGACCGTTTTTAGTGTTACGGGGTCGATTGTGCAGAATGCCTGTTCCGCCGTCTCTTCGTCCATGCCCATTTCAGCGGCGAACGCATAAATATCGTCTTCGCCCGAGCCGGTCAGGAAATAGATCGGTAAACCTTCATTGGTCATTTGCTCATACATCTTCACGGCTTTGGCGGCTTGCTCGCGGTCGGTCTTTTTGAGGTCGTACATCGCAATGAGCGTCACCGGCTCTTCGGATTCGAGAATGTCATACGTGATATCGTCGAAGTTCATGGTCAGGATCTCAAAGTCATGGATCGGTGCTTCGTAACCTTTCTTGACGAGCACGGATTTCTGGTCCACGAATTTCCAATCGGGGTCGCCTTTGGGGTAGTTCTCCAAGGTGAACTCCTGCTGCACGCCGTCTTTCTCGTAGATGAGGGTCGTCTCGTAAACATCCGGCTCGGCGTCTTCGGGAATTTCCATTAACTGAGGGATGTTGTTGCCGATCTTGTACGGTCTGAAATCCATCAGTGGCAGGTGGTGATAGGTGTATTCCATCAGCCCGAAGCCGGCAAGGAACGTGACGACGGCAATGCTCAGTTCCATTTGCCACACAAAAGTCTGCGGGATCGCTTTGCGGCAAACAAGCAGCACAACGACGAGAGACAGCAACACCACGTTTTTCCAGAAGGTCTGCCAGTTCGTCAGCACCAAGGCGTCGCCGAAACAGCCGCAGTCTGATACGGGATTAGTCAGCGCGATCCACAGCGTGAGGGGCGTCATCACCAGATAGAAAGCGAGGGTGAGCCAGCTTGTCCATTGCGTGCGTACATTAAAGAGCATGCACGCGCCCAAGACCAATTCCGTGGAGATGAGCGCAATCGCCGCCACTTCCGCCAAAGGCAGCAAGTCCGTGAAGAAACCGCCGAAGGCTTTGAGATAGTCTTCTATCTTATAGACGGTGCCTAACGGGTCGATGGCTTTGACGAAGCCTGAAAAGAGGAATGTGAGCGCCAATAACGTCCGCGCGCAACTTCCTATTATATGTTTTGATTTTTTCATGTCTATCTATAATTATCAATTTTTTCGCCCCTCTTTCGCGGGTATTTCGCGGGTATTTCGCGGGTCTTTCGGGATGTCAATTGTCAATTATCAATTTTCATAGTGAATCAAATCAAAAATTGCGTAATTGATTATATCGAAATAGTTGCCTTCCACGCCTTCGGAAGAGATGGTTTTGCCGTCATGGGCGATGATGGTCTTGATGCGGATGATCTTCGCGAGGATCAAATCTACGATCCCTTCTTTCGACATCTCTCTCCATGCCTCGCCGTAGTCGTGATTCTTGCGGAGCATCAGTTCTTTGGCTTCTTTGAGCACCTGGTCATACAGCCCGGTCGCCTCCTCGCTGCTCATGTCAATTGAGTCGGCATAGCCCTTGCGGTCTTGGATAATCGCCATAACGCCGTAGTTGACCACGGCGCGGAGGTTGCCTTCTATATCATCGCCCACAAGGCTCACGCCCGTCTCCTGACGTTGACGGATATTACAGATCTTGATGTATAACTGGTCGGTAATGCCGTGCAGACGGAAGATCCGCCATGAGGGACCGTAGTCCTTCATTTTGTCGATAAATATCGCGCGGCATTGAGCAGTTACTTGATCAAATTGTTTATTAGTATCAGCCATAACGATTTAACAGCTTAACGATTTAACAGTTTAACAATTTAACGAGCTCCCCGAGCTCCACCAATTTCTGTTCGCCGGAGGTCATGTTTTTGAGCATTACCTTGTTCTGCGCCATTTCGTCACCGCCTACAATCGCCACGAACGGGATCTGTTTGGTGTCGGCGTAGCCCATCTGTTTCTTCATCTTTGCGGGTTCGGGATAAACTTCCACGGCAATGCCGTTGGCGCGCAGCTCTTTTGCCCAGCGGAGCGCATAACGCAGCTCGTCCTGTCCGAAAGCAGCGAAGAGTACTTGGGTAGAAGACTGTAACGCCGCAGGGAAAAGGTTCAGTTCGGTCAGTACATCGTAGATACGATCCGCGCCGAAGGAGATACCCACACCGGATACGTTCGGCAGACCGAAAATACCCGTTAAGTTATCGTACCTTCCGCCGCCGGTGATAGAACCGATCTGTGCGTCCAGCGCCTTGACCTCGAAGATCGCGCCGGTGTAATAATTCAGTCCGCGGGCGAGACAGAGGTCCAAATCAATGGAGAACCCCTCTCCGGAAGGTTCTACGGACGACCACTGGGCGTCCGATCGAGCAGAGCTCTTCACCCGCTCAAGGGAGGAAGTTGTGGCCTCAACTAAACTGAATATCTCTTCCATCTCGGCGACACCCTTCAAACCGATCTCGCTGGTGGCGAGGATGGTTTTGAGAGCTGTGAGTTTTTCTAATGTGGAGCCGTTGAGATTAAGAATCGGTTGCAACGCCTCTACCTGTTCATCGCTCAGGCCGCGTTCTTTGAGTTCGGCATTCACTGCCTCTACACCGATCTTGTCGAGTTTGTCAATTGCCACGGTGATATCCACGATCTTATCCGGTGCACCGATCACTTCGGCAATACCGGCAAGGATCTTGCGGTTATTAATGTGCAGACATACACGGATGCCCAAACGGCGATAAACCTCCTCCACGATCTGGATAAGCTCCAATTCGCCGATCAGACTGTCCGAGCCGATTACATCCACATCGCATTGATAGAACTCGCGGTAGCGGCCTTTCTGCGGTCTGTCGGCGCGCCATACAGGCTGTATCTGAAAGCGTTTGAAGGGGAAAGCAATCTCCTCGCGGTGTTGCACCACGTAGCGCGCAAACGGAACGGTCAGGTCATAACGCAGACCTTTCTCCGGCGCTGATGCGGCTTTCTCACCGCTGTTCTGAATACGGAACAGCAGTTTGTCGCCTTCCTCTCCGTACTTACCCATCAGGGTACCGATGTTCTCCATTGCCGGCGTTTCAATCTGCTGAAAACCATACAGACCGAACACGGAACGAATGGTGTCAAAAATATAATTACGGCGTGCCATTTCGAGTTGTCCGAAATCACGTGTGCCTTTTGGAATACTGGGTTTCTGTGCCATAATATCAATTCACAATTTACAATTCACAATTTTCAATTTTCAAATATCTCTTTATAGATTTTATCCGTAGCCCCTAATTCGCTCTGTACGTATTCTGCGGCTTTGGCGCCGATCTCGGTATGTTGCTCCAACGCGGTGTTGAGGGCGGTTTCTGTCTCTTTGTAGTTGCGGATGCTGCGTGCGGCGCCGGCGGCGATCAGTCCTTTCGCCTCGCGGAAATGCCGGTAGTTCGGTCCGAAGATCACCGGCATGCCGTACACCGCCGCCTCGATCGTGTTATGGATGCCGACCCCGAAACCGCCGCCGATATACGCCGTTTGCCCGAAGCGGTAGATGGAGGACAGCAGTCCCATGGTGTCTATCAGCAGGATGCGTGCATGACGGATAGCGTTCTGCCGGGCAGCGGGGGACAGGGCGGATAAGGTCGTGTAACGCAGCGCCTGACCTTGGAACAAATTGAAGATCAGATGCAGGTGCTCCTCGTCTATCTCGTGCGGCACAACGATCAGTTTGGTCGTCTGGTTCAAGTCGTTCGCCATGTACTCAGCCAGCAACGCCTCATCTTTCGGCCATGTACTGCCGGCAACGATCACGCGCTCGCATCCATCGGTGAACTGTGCTACCGGGATCAGCCGCGGGTCGTCTTCTTTGAGCCCGGACTTGACGTCCATCACCCGGTCAAAACGGGTGTCGCCGGCTACGGAGACTTGTGTCACTCCGTGACGTTTAAGCAGCTCCAACGACTCCTCGTCCTGCACGTAAATATGGCTCAGACAACGGAGCACCGACAAATACCATTTGCCGTACCACCGGAAGAAAATCTGCCCGGGGCGGAAGATAGCGGAAACAGAGTAGGCGGGTACACCTTGCTTTTTCAATTCGCGCAGGTATGCCGGCCAGAACTCGTATTTGACGAAAATAGCCATCTTCGGCTGCAAAGCCTGAATGAACTGTCCGGCATTCTTGCGGGTAGGGAAAGGCAGATAGAGCACTCCGTCCGCCAGCGGGTAGTTCTTCCTCGCCTCATAGCCGGAAGGAGAGAAGAACGTCACGACGATTTTGATACCCTCCTTGTTCGCTTTGAGCCGTTCGATAAGCGGACGGGCTTGCTCGAACTCACCCACTGAAGAGGCATGAATCCATATCGCATTCTTGGGCAACATGCGCCCGTGAACGCTCACGCTGCCGTTCTGATAAGCTATCCCTTTCTGCCCCTCAATGATCTGACGAGCCTTCTTATGCCCGAACAGGGATGCAAGCCATATTATGAAAAAATAGATATACATAGTTTTCAAAAAAGCGCGCAAAGTTACAAAAAAATCTCGACATACGCAAATTTATTTGCATATTTGCAAAAAAAATACTACCTTTGCACCCGATTTTGATAAAAATGATGAAAAAACCAGTTGTAATACTTGCTATTGAGTCCAGTTGTGACGATACTTCGTCGGCTGTGATAGTAGATGGAATATTGCGGAGTAACGTCATTGCTTCGCAAAAAGTGCATGAGGAATATGGCGGTGTAGTGCCGGAGTTGGCGAGCCGTGCGCACCAGCAGAATATCCTGCCGGTAGTGGACACGGCGCTCAAACGCGCCGGAGTGAAGAAAGAGGATATTAGCGCGATCGCTTTTACACGCGGACCGGGGCTGTTGGGTTCGCTCTTAGTGGGTACGTCTTTTGCCAAGGGCTTGGCGCTCTCGCTGCGGGTACCGCTCATTGACGTGAACCACCTTCAGGGGCACGTTCTGGCGCATTTCGTGGAGGACGGTTCGGGCTTGAAGCATCCCTCTTTCCCCTTCCTGTGTTTGTTGGTCAGCGGCGGAAACAGCCAGATCGTCCTTGTGCGTGCGTATAATAATATGGAGATTATCGGTCAGACGATCGACGATGCAGCCGGCGAAGCGTTCGACAAGTGCGCGAAGGTGTTGGGCTTGCCGTACCCCGGTGGACCGTGGATCGACAAATTGGCAAAAGCGGGCGACCCGGACAAGTATCCTTTCGCCAAACCGAATATCAAGGGCTACGACTATTCCTTCTCGGGGCTCAAGACCTCGTTCCTCTATACGCTCCGTGACCTGCTCAAAGCCAATGGGGTAGAGACCATCGATGAGTTGGCGCAGAAGATCCCGAACCTGCGGGAAAACATGTGTGCATCGCTGCAGGCGACGGTGGTGGATATACTGATGCGCAAACTCAAAAAGGCGGCGCAGGATCTGAAAATCACGCAGGTAGCGGTAGCCGGAGGTGTTTCTGCCAATAGTGCGCTCAGACAGGCGTTTGTCGATTATGGCAAAAAATACCATTGGGAGGTGTTCATTCCGCCGTTCTCTTTCACTACCGACAATGCCGCCATGGTCTGCCAAGCCGGCTATTTCAAATATCTCGACAGCGATTTCTGCGCCATGGACGAAGTGCCGTTCGCGAAAACCACCATTTGAAAAACAATGAGCAAACTACAAAAAATAAAAGAAATCTTGACACCCTATAGCGACGTGATCATTTTTATGGTCACGTTGCTGGCTGCTAATTATTTCTGGAAATTTACGATGCTCGGAGACGAGAGCGGCGAACAAGTAACATGGTTTGGGCTTGATTTGACGGCTTTCTTTGAGGCGGTGACGGTTCATGTGACGGCGATGGTCTATCGCTTTGTTTCCCTTTTCCGCGATACGGCGTACAGGGTGAATGATGTCACGATTCGTTTCCTCTCGGGTTCGGGCACTTCCATTGTTTGGGGCTGTACGGGTATCAAGCAGAGTTTCATCTTCTTTTGGCTCATCCTCACCGTCCGACCTGTCAGAATTCAAATCTCCAATCTCAAATTTCAGATAGCGAAGCTGCTTTATATCCCCGCGGGGTGGCTTTGTTGCTATCTGTTCAATATCCTGCGGATAGGACTCATTACGCTTTTCATGGAGTTTCATCCGTCGTGGTTTCCACTCCTGCACGATTGGATTTTCAAGTACCTCTTTTATTTCATGCTTTTTTGTCTCTGGTGGTTCTTTGTTGAAAAGATAAGACACGTTGCTTTAAAGCGCTGATTATTTTCCATGTCTTGGAAGCCTGTGTAGTGTCTCCGGTCAGCAGGTCGGGGACGTCTGCACCGATGGCTTGCTCCGGATAGACGATCATGTAACTATGGTCGCTGAAGAACCGTTCCACCATCGTCGGCACTTGTTCGAACAAGGGGTTGTAGGAAGGTGTGGAGGGACGGGCATTGAGCATAATAATCAAGTCGTCCGGCTGCATCTGTTTGGCGATCATCAGTACGTCTTCCCAATTCTCCATTTCCCGGTAAGCCGCACGGAGGTATTTGCCTTTACGACGGCAGAAAGCCTGCAGTACGCGCTGGGTGTCCTCGTTGGTATAGAATACCACTTTCGCGCCTATCTGACTGCTCAGACGGCGCACAAGACCGAAACAGGTAATGAAATCATGCTCTTTCTCGGCATAACGGGGAATAGCCACCAACAGCCTCGAAATGGTATTGATCGGCTGTGAGGGGTGATAGATCAGCGCGGCTTTGTGCTGGTGGTGAATAGCACGTATCGCATCGCTCCATTCGCTCTCGGATGCAATCTCCGGCTTGTGCAGTTCCGCTAATTCGCTTAACTCATGCAGCTCGTAATGGCGGTTTTCCGCCACACTCATCATGAGCCATTCGTTGTCCGTTTTCTCGCTCTCCATGCGCGCTTCCTCTTGCAATGCCAGCTGTTTGGCGGCGTACTCCGTAACGAACGAAGCCGAAGTGCAGAGTACCAGGATCATCACCACCGACGCATTCAGGATCTCCGCTGTGAAGATACCGGTCTGATAACCGATCGTCACAATAGCTAACGTACCGGCGGCGGTCGCGTGCGTCAGACCGAAGATCATCTGACGCTCCGTGCGTTGCAAGCCGAAGTTCTTCTGCGCCAAGTACGCTGCGAGCCATTTGCCGGCTAATTTGGTAACGATCATCACTACGGCGATACTGATCGTCAGCCAACCCTCCCACAGCAGCGATATATCAATCAGCAGACCAACACCGATCAGGAACAGCGGTACGAAGATCGTATTGCCCACAAAATTGATGCGTTGCATCACCGGGCTCAGATTCGGTACCAGACGGTTCAGCGAAGCGCCGCAGATAAACGCACCTAAAATCCCCTCCAAACCGCTCCAATCGGCTAACAGCGCCGAACAGATGATCATGATCATTACAATGAGGAAACCGCTCGTGGCATCCGTCCAACGTTTGAAGAACCGCTGCGCAAGCCATGGGAAAAGCCAGATAATCACCCCCAAGGTCACCGCCACCTTTCCGGCGGACGCCCAGAACGAGAGCTCCTGTCCGTCCGACCCCCCGCGGAGGATCGCTAACACCAACAGCGAAAGGGAAATCGAGATCATCGTGCCGCCGATGGCGATATTCACGGCGTTGTTTTTCTGCACGCCGTAACGACCCACAATAGGGTAGGTCATGAGCGTGTGGCTTCCGTACATCGCACCTAACAGCGCGCAGGTCTTCCATGAATAGCCGAATAGAAGGCTCGTGAAAAGACCCAAAAGAAACGGAAAAAGGAATGAATACAGACCGAAAACGATGGACTTACCCCTTTGCTGGCGAAAATCATTTATATCCACCTCGATACCCGCCTGCGCCATGATATAGAGCATGCCTAATTTGCCCAGGGTCTGAATAGAACTGCCGTCACTGCCCAGACCCAGACAACACGGACCGGCTATAATGCCCGCAGCAATAAAACCCACAATACTCGGTATTCGGATCTTGCGGCAGATCATGGGCATGAATAAGATCGTTGCCAGGATCAGTGCTATTATGCCTAACGAATTGCTCATACAATTTACAATTCTTAGCCCTAAAGGGCACGATTATTTGGCAGAGCCAAATTTTCACAATTCACAATTATATAAATCTCCCCGTAATGCTCTTGGGGTTCTTGCGGATGTCTTCTACGGTGCCTTCGGCAACCAACTGTCCGCCTTCACGGCCGCCTTCGGGACCCATGTCGATGATCCAGTCGCATGCCCGGATCACGTCCGTGTTGTGCTCGATGATCAGCACCGTGTTCCCTTTATCCACCAACTGCCGCAACACACCCAACAACACCCGTATGTCCTCAAAATGAAGACCGGTGGTCGGTTCGTCCAATATATACAAGGTCTTGCCCGTGGACGGACGTGACAGTTCGGTCGCTAATTTGATACGCTGGCTCTCGCCGCCGGAGAGGCTGGTGGAGGACTGACCGAGTTTGATATAGCCCAAACCCACGTCCTGAATGGTCTTGATCTTACGCAGGATCTTGGGCTGCGGCTCGAAGAACTCCACGGCTTGGTTCACCGTCATATCTAATATGTCCGCAATGGACTTGCCTTTCCATCGTACCTCCAGGGTCTCGCGGTTATACCGTTGACCGCCGCATACTTCGCACGGCACATACACATCGGGCATGAAGTGCATCTGGATCGTCTTGTAGCCGTTGCCCATACACTCTTCGCATCGTCCGCCTTTGGCGTTGAAAGAGAACCGCCCGGCTTTCCAGCCCCTGATCTTCGATTCGGGTAACTGCGCAAACAGGTCGCGTATATCGTTGAAGACGTTGGTGTACGTGGCGGGATTACTACGCGGCGTACGGCCGATAGGCGACTGATCGACGTTGATCACTTTGTCAATATACTCAATGCCCTCAATACTCTTGTACGGCAACGGGGTTTGTTTGGAGCGGTAGAACTTCTGGCTCAAAATGGGGTAGAGGGTCTGATTGATCATACTGCTCTTGCCGCTTCCGCTCACACCCGTCACGCATACCATCCGCCCCAAAGGAATACGTATCGTTACGTCCTTCAAATTATTGCCCGTACAGCCCGAGAGGGTCAAAACCCCTCCCGACCTCCCCACAGGGGGAGGAGTTGAGTCACCCTCCCTTTTAGGGAGGGGCTGGGGGGAGGCTCCCACTTCTCTTTCTCCCTTCAGATATTTAGCGGTCAGCGTATCGGTCTTCAGCAGTTCTTCCGGCGTGCCGCTGAACAGGACTTTGCCGCCCAGACGACCGGCTTTCGGACCTATATCCACGATCCAATCCGCCTCACGCATCATCTGCTCGTCATGTTCCACCACAATGACCGAATTACCCATGTCGCGCAACTCTTTGAGACTGTTGATCAGCCGCTCGTTGTCGCGTTGGTGCAAACCGATACTCGGCTCGTCCAATATATACAGCACGTTCACCAAACGGCTGCCTATCTGTGTCGCCAAACGGATCCGCTGGCTCTCGCCGCCGCTCAGGCTCTCGCTGCTACGGCTGAGGCTCAGATAACTCAAACCCACCGACTGCATGAAACGCAGTCTTGCGCAGATCTCTTTCAGAATCGGCTCGGCGATGGCGCGCTGTTTGTCGTTTAACTGCGGACCGATGTTCGTCAGTTTGTCTAACAACTCCTCTATATCCATCTCCGCCATTTCGGAGATATTATATTCGCCGATGCGGTAACTGAGCGACTCTTTGCTCAGACGCTTGCCCTGACATTCCGGGCAGACGATCCATTCCTCCTGCTTCTCCTCTTCCTCCTCGTTCGTTGCCAAATTCTGCAACTCTTCCCACCAGTTATCGCTCTGTATAGCCTCATCTACGGCGTCCGTCGCGCCTTGTACATTGTCCCTGCGTACCTTTCCGAGCCCTTTGCAGCAAGGACACCAGCCCGAGGGACTGTTGAACGAGAACGTATGCGGTGCCGGCTCCTGATAACTCAGACCCGTCTCCGGACACATGAGGTTTCGGCTGAAGAACCGCACCTCCTCCGGCTTATCGTGCAGAGCGATCTCCATCACCCCGTTGCCCTGCGTCATCGCCCGGTCAATAGACTGTCTCAACCGACGCAGGTCATTCTCCTCTCCCTCCTTTGTGGAGAGGGTAGGGCTCTTGACTTTCAACCGATCTACCACTACCTCTATCGTGTGTACTTTGTATCGGTCCAGTTTCATGCCGGCTACGATCTCCTGCACCTCGCCGTCAACACGCACATGAACAAACCCTTTCTTGCGGATCGTCTCGAACAACTCTTTGTAATGACCCTTGCGCGCCTTGATCAGCGGAGCTAAAACCAATATCTTCTGCCCCGCATATTCGTTCACGATCAGGTCCACGATCTGTTCGTCCGTATAATGCACCATCGGCTTGCCGGACAGGTACGAATAGGCTATTCCTGCGCGGGCGTAAAGCAGTCGCAAAAAATCATACACCTCCGTTATAGTACCTACCGTCGAACGGGGATTCTTGCTGGTGGTCTTCTGGTCAATGGAGATCACGGGGCTTAAACCGGTTATCTTATCCACGTCCGGACGTTGCATCTGTCCGATGAACCCCCGGGCGTACGAAGAGAACGTCTCCATGTACCGCCGTTGACCCTCTGCAAAAATGGTGTCGAAAGCCAAGGAGGACTTACCCGAACCGCTCAAGCCGGTTATCACCGACAGTCGTTTACGGGGAATAGACACGTTGATATTTTTCAAATTATGTACCCGTGCTCCAATTACCTCTATATTGCCTTCTTGTTCCATCTTTTTTGTGCATTTCCTAAAACGGGTACAAAGGTACTACAAATTTTGCACATATGCAAATAAAAATGCAAAAAAGCGCACCGAGATGCGCTTTTTGTGTTACAAACTACTTCACTTTTTGTCCGGTGATGGTATAGGTCCGGTCATCGGTGAGGATATAGACATTGCCGTTCTTGATCAGTTTCTGTGCGGGGTTGGCGGGGTTGGTATATACCGCAGGAGCAGAAGACGGCACGTCGGCTTGATATACGGCTTGGATAGTGATACCTAATTTTATATCCGCCGCAACTGTTTCCCAACGAAGGAACGTAAAGCCGGTAATAGCCGGAGCTACGGGCACAGAGAGTGTAAGTACATGGATGTATAAGGCTTGGCTATCTTTATCCACATAGTTAATCGTATAATCGCTTTCGACAGTCTCGATGGGTTCTTCGGGATCCTCGCCGGGAACATCCACTCCCACGATGTTCGTAAATCCCTTCCACACTTCGGCAGCCTGATACAGGCTTACCGACTCCTTCGGCACATTGAGCACACAGGTGGATTTGTTAACCTCATCAAACACATCGCTATTGATGCTCTGCGGCGTAGTGGCATAGTTCGTCACAGAGGTCAAACCGCTGCAAAAACCGAAAGCACTACCTCCAATGCCGGTGACGCTATTGGGAATGGTCACGGAGGTCAAACCGGTGCAACTACCGAAAGCCCCATCTCCAATGCTGGTGACGCTATTCGGGATCGTCACAGAGGTCAAACCGGTGCAATGAAGGAAAGCCCCATCTCCAATGCCGGTGACACTATTTGGGATCGTCATAGAGGTCAAACCGGTGCAATTAAAGAAAGCATAATCTCCAATGCGGGTGACTCTATTGCCAATCGTCACAGAGGTCAAACCGCTGCACCAACAGAAAGCCCTATCTCCAATGCCGGCGACGGTGTACGTCTTGTTGTTATAGGTCACTGAGGAGGGAATAACCACCAAGCCGGAGTATTCATCCAAGTAGGAATTGTACTTATCACCTTGATAAGTCACTTCGGCGGTGAGGTGCTCATCATCGAAATTGTACCAGATACCGCCCACGGAGGTATCCGAGGCGAACATTGTTCCTGCGCCGGCTACCAGCGCGAGAAGGAAAATGGAAAGTTTTTTCATGATGTAATATAATTTAGCGATTCATATTCAATTGCGGGTACAAAGGTACTGCTTTTTTTTGATATACGCAAATAAAAATCGGAAAAGCGTCCTTCGGGGCGCTTTTTGTGTGCCCAAAATTTGCGGAATGGTGTAATTTTAGCGAAACAAAATTTGCGGAATGGTGTAATTTTGGCAAAATAAAATTTGTGGAATGGTGTAATTTTAGCAAAATAAAATTTGCGGAAATGTGTAAAATTATTTGCATATATCAAAATTTTTTTGTAAATTTGCACCCAAAATTTATACATCTGTGGAGAGACTGATCAATATACAAAAGCCGGTGACGGTATGCCGGGCATCGGCGGGAACGGGTAAGACTTATACCTTAGCCGCCTATTACGTGGGACTGCTGCTGTCCGGCGAGGACTACCGTTCGATCCTTGCCATCACCTTCACCAACAAAGCAACGGCGGAGATGAGCGAACGTATCATCAGTTACCTGTATGCCATCTCGCGTGGTGAACAGAAAGATTTTCTGGAGCGCGCACGATGTTTCATGCTGCGCGATCAGGATGTGCCGGATGCGGTGTTGGCTGCGCGGGCGGAGGAGTGCTTCCGGAAAATGCTGCTCGACTACGACAACGTGCAGGTAATGACGATCGACTCGTTCCTGCAGACCCTGCTGAGCGGTTTGGCAGGCATCCTGAAGATGAGCGCGGGACTGAGCACGGAGCTGGATATAGACCATGTGATCCGTACCGCCGTAGATCAGTTGCTGACCACCGAACTGACGGAGGAGGACAAACAGATATTGGAGGATTACATGCGGCTCAAATTAGATAAAGAGAGCCAATGGGATGTACGTCAGAGCCTATGCCAGATGGCGAAAGAGCTGTACAACGAGTCGGTGCAGATCTTGGATGCCGACGGTCGTATCTGTTTCGACGCATCGACGATAGCGCGCCGCCGGACGATCATCGAGGATTTATGGCGGACGAATGCGGAGGTAAGGGAGTTGCAGCAACTCGTTTCGGGCATCCGCACGGAGGAGTTGATCGATAACAAAGCGACGATGCCCAAACCGCTGCCTCATGCGAAAGATATAGAGAAAGCGTGTGCGCGTCTCCGACGGTCGGTAGAAGCACCGGAAGAGGTGCCGTCAAAAGATCGTTTCCGCGGTCTGACGGATCTGCAGATGACTGATGCACAAGGTGGCAAATGGACGAAGCTGCCGGCGGCGGTAGTGGATGCCGCGGTGCAGGCTACTATTCTTGCCCAAAGGGTAGAGTGGACCTATAACACGCTCCAACTGACGATCCGTTTCAGCCGTGACATGGAGCTGATGGCGTCTCTGCAGGCGCTGATCCAACGCAACCTGTCGGAAGCCAACTGCGCGCTCCTTGCCCGTACCGCCGGCACACTGAGCAAGGCGCTTAGAAACGGCGATGCGGACTTTATCTTAGAGAAAGCGGGCATCCGTTACCGCCACGTGCTGATGGATGAGTTTCAGGACACGAGCCGTTTGCAATGGAGCGTGATCAAGCAGCTGCTGCAAGACGTGCTCGCCGGCACGGGAAACACGCTGCTCATCGTAGGCGACATCAAGCAGTCTATCTACCGCTGGCGCAACGGCGACTGGCATATTATGGATGCCCTCACTGCACCCGAAAACGAGTTGACGCACGATAAGATCAACGAACGCTTTACCTCCCTCACCCGCAATTTCCGCAGCTCCGAAGAGGTAGTCCGCTTCAACCTCTCGCTCTTCCAATACCTCATCGGTCACCAAGGAGCCGCCGAACGTATCTACGGCGAACAATTCACCCCGGAGCACCTGGAGGAATTCTATCAGGCGAAAAAGAAAGGCGGCTATGTGCATTTTCAGGCATTCCCCAAAGGTACGAAAGAAGAACTGACCGCCGCCATGTTCGACACGATGGAGGAATTATTGCAAAAAGGCGCGATTCCATCGGACATAATGGTGCTGGTGCGGGAGAAGAAAGATGCGGCTCTGATCACCGACCTGCATGCGTACTTAGATCCTGATAGTTACCCGCACCTGAGCCGTGTGGCGATCGTGTCGGCGGATAGTTTTCTGTTAGAAGCCTCCGAGGCGGTGAAGATTATCATCGCCGGTCTGCGTGTATGGGCGAACGCCGATGACGTAGCCGCCAAATACATCGAGATAGCCACCGATCGCACCGGTTTCATCGAGGAAATGCACACGCGCATCCCGGCGCACACACCGCTATACGAGGCGGTCTGCACCCTCATCGCTATTCTTCTTTGCGACGAGGACGGACAGTACACCGGCACCGAGACCGCCTATCTCAATAATCTCCTGGACCGCACCCGCGGCTATGTGAGCGCATACGGCAGTTCGGTGACGGATTTTCTGAACTACTGGGACGACACGATGCACGAGAAATCCGTGCCCGCCTCTTCCGCCAATGCGATCCGTATTATGACCGTTCATGCCAGCAAGGGTCTGCAGGCACAGACGCTCTTCGTGCCTTTCTGCTCCTGGACCAAAGAGGCAGGCAAGCACGCACAGAAGATCTGGTGCGAAGTGCCCGCAGCGTTGGATGCAGGCAACGACTATGTGCCGATAGCCGACGGAGCCGAGATGGCTAACTCCGCCTACCGCGCCGAATACGATGAGGAGCACGAGAACATGCGTGTGGATAACTTGAACATGCTGTACGTAGCCCTCACACGCGCCGAAGATAATCTCTATATTTCCACTTCGTACCCCGTGCTCAAAGACGGCAAACCCGGCACTTTCAATCACGTAGGCAAATACATCATGGACTATGTGGGGGGCGATGAATACGAAGCCGGCGAACCCGTGATAAAAGGCCAAAGGGACAAGGCGGAAGTGACGAAGGAGGAGGCGGAGTTCTGGGCAAACAGCGATCAGGTGCGTTTCGTTCAGTCGCAGGAAGGCGCGCTATACACGGATTGCGGCGAGGAGGCTTATCGCCGTATGGCGCGTATGGACGAGGGTACGCTATGCCATGAGATCTTCGCTAACATCCGCAAAGCCGATGAGTTGGAGGCGGTGTTAGACGATTTCGAGAGCCGCGGAGAGATACGCGACCGGGCGCAGAAAGAAGCCCTGAAAACCCTGATTTCATCGGCATGGAACGGCAATGAACAGATGCGTGACTGGTTTACTGCACCATGGCAACTCAAACTGGAACAGGCGATCTATATCGACCGACGCGAGTTGAGACCCGACCGCGTGATGATTAATCCCGTAACCAACGAAGCAATCGTGCTTGATTATAAGTTCGGACATTGGGAAAACCAATACCTCCGGCAAGTACGCGAATACATGGAGGCACTGCGCCGTATGGGATATGTGAATGTGAAAGGATTCTTGTGGTACGCCCGTAAAAATCAATTAGTGGAGGTGAAGTAATGGAGACTTTTTTACAACAGACCGCCCGGTCTATCATCGAAAAAACAGATTGGAAACAACTCAGTCGCACCACCTTTGTCCTGCCGAGCCATCGTGCCGGCTTGGTGCTCAAAGATGAACTGCTGCGTTTGCAGCAAGAGCGTCAAGCGAAAGTCATTTGGGCACCGACGGTGCTGACCCTGCCGCAGTTACAGGATGCACTCAGTCCGTTATACCCGGAAGACGAGTTGATGACCGTCGTCCGGCTCTACAAGCATTACCGCCGTCTCAACGCCGGCGATCCCGACCTCATGCCGCTGGACATGTTCTACGAGTTCGGCAGGCAGATGATAGCGGATTTCACGAACGTCGATGTCTCGATGCGGGCGGAGCAGGTACCTAATTTCTTCGATAACACCATCGCCGCAAGAGAGTTAGGCGAATGGAGATTAGACGCGGAGGTCGTGGAGCGTCTGAGGGCACTTATTGACCCCATGGCTGCAGCGCGCGACCAAAACGCCGAAGATGATTCGATCCGCCGTCAATACGAGAAACTATGGCGGCAGTTATACGATCTCTATCAGGCTCTGCAGGAAGAGCTCGTTGCGGAACATAAGGGCTACCCCGGCATGCGCCAAAGAGCCGTTCTGACCCATTGGGAGGACGAGTCCGTACAGGAGCAGATAGAGGGACGGATGTTCGTCTTTGTGGGCTTTAACTACCTTCTGCCTGTGGAGCGCGAACTGATGGCGCGGCTGAAAGATAGCGATCAGGCGCTCTTCTATTGGGATTATGTGCGCGATTTTGAGACCAACACCAAAGCGTTCTCCTTTGCGCAGCTCAACAGCGGTATCTTAGGCGCAGCGCTGCCTCCGCGGCAATGGGACGAGGTGCGCGAGGTGCATGTGCTCTCCTGCGTGTCCCGCGAGGCACAGGCGCAATACGTACACCGATGGCTGCAAACGAACTACACCGCCAAAGGGCAACGGGTAGGTATCGTCATAGGCGACGAAACGATGCTTGAAGCGGTTATTCATACCCTGCCGGCGATCACCCTGCCGGGCAACGACAAACCCGAACCGATTAACATCACCAAGGGTTTCCCCCTGCGCAACACGGATATCTACCTGCGCACGCTCAACTGGCTCTCTTCCAAAGACCGCGGTGCGGCTGCGGAGGTGGTGCAGCCCGAACTGATAGACCAACTCATAGCAGCGCTCTTCCCGGTTATCAACATGCAGGGTGACGCGATTTCATCGGAGGAAACCGAACATTCCACCGAGCCCGACAGCCCGGAAACAAAGCCCAAAAGCCTTGGCGAACTGAGATGGCAGGAATTGTTGGTCTTGGAGTCCGAATACCAAGTGCGCAAGATCCTGAATCAGATGCGTCTGCTCATTACTACCGGGCTCGGCGATGTGCCGTTCACGCTCAAACTGCTGCGCCTGCTGGTTCGCCGCACGATGGAAGCCGTCACACTGCCTTTCCACGGCGAACCGGTGACGGATATACAGGTGATGGGCGTATTGGAGACGAGGCTCCTGGATTTCGACAAACTGCTGATCCTGAACGTGGAGGAAGGAGTGTTGCCGCAAAAACAGCGTGACGGCAGTTTCATTCCGTTCTATCTTCGCAAGGCATTCCATATGCAGACCCCCGAAGAACGCGCCACCGTCTATGCCTATAACTTCTTCCGTCTTATCAGCCGCACGGGTGATGCCACCTTGCTATACGCAACTGCCGAGACCGCCGAAGGAGGCAAAGGAATGTCGCGTTTTATCCTGCAAATGAAATACTCCGACGAGTTCCGGCTGATCGAATCCACGCTGTCGGAACGTTCCGTGCTCGCGCCTATAGTCGATTCCATCGGAGAGGAAGAGGAAGCACCTTCGCTCCTCTCCCTGCTGACCAAAGATGCACAAGGGCGGCTGCGCCGCAAGAGCGGTGCACCATACCGCCTTTCGCCCAGCGCACTCAATACCTATATCTCCTGTCCCCGCAGTTTCTATATGCAATACATATTAGGTCTGCGCCCCAAAGAGGATGAAGAGGTACTCTTTGCTCCGAACACCTTAGGCTCGTTTGTCCATCATGCCATGGAGCATCTGTACCGCGAATATCTCCATTGCGACAACACGGCTCCGGTGCTCGTTTCTCCCGATGAAATCGAAGCAATCCGCACGGACGAAACGAAGTTGCAGCAAGCCCTGACGGCGGCATATCAGGCTATGAACACCTTGTGGCAGAAAGATCACCCCGAAGAGAGCGCACATTACGTCATGGCGCACCATACCTCCGAGAACGTAGTTATTCTCGGCTATGTGTCCAATATCTTAGAGCGCGACCGGGAAGATGCCAAAGCCGGCTTGCAGATATATCTCCTGGAGAAAGAATTGATGTTCCCGATTCAAATAGACGGAGTAGGAGAGATCCTCTCCGGCGGAACGATCGACCGTATGGATATCTACGGTGCACCGGGTGAAGAACGGCTGCGTGTGGTGGATTACAAATCCGGCTCTTACAACGACACGACGCATGAGAAGAAAATGACCGCCACTTGGGAGGATCTGATGGTCAGCGAGGACAAAGGGTATGTCCGCCAGACGCTCGTCTATAGTCATGCCGTCAAAGCAAATAACACCGCGTCGCTGCCTATCGAGCCGAACCTCTATTTCTGCCGCAGGAAACTGACGGACATAGAGACCACGATCGACGTAGAGAACGCTACCGTGCGCGATTATGCCGTTATAGCCGGAGACTTTATCGCCGCGCTGCAAACCAAAGCCAAAGAACTGCTGACCGCCAACACCTTTCCGCAATGCGACGAGGATAAATGTCCGGCGTTCTGCCCCTTCTTTGACCTATGCGGACGCAAGCCAAAGGACTTCTAAAAAGAATAAGAAAATATCAGATCGTTCGAATAATGATCTCTTCGAACGTGTTCACTTTCGCCTTGTCGTACGGACAGGACACTTTGATGTAATTCTCGGTGAAACCCTCCATGAGGTAGTTGCCGGGGTCTGTAGCCGAGTTGATGCGCTTGCCCTCCCAAAGGACAGTGGCTTTTTCGCCTTGGTGCTCGCGGTAGAAAGCCTCGGTCTTGCGGGCACTGATGGCGTGTAACTGTTTGCTGCGCTGCTCGCGTTCGCGTTGCGGCACGACCTCCAGATCCATCTCCAACATACGCGTGTTCGCGCGCTCCGAATACGTGAAGACATGCAGCTGGGAAACCGGCAGGGACTCGATGAAATCGACATAATCCGCCCAGCACTCTTTTGTCTCTCCGCGTACACCTACCATACAATCCACCCCGATAAAAGCATTCGGCATGACGGCTTTGATATGCGCCACACGCTCCGCAAAGAGCTCGCGCGTATATCGCCGCCCCATGATCTTCAGCACGGCGTTACTGCCGCTCTGCAAAGGAATATGAAAATGCGGCGCAAAGTGCCGGCTCTGCGCCACAAAATCAATGATCTCATCGCTCAGTAAGTTCGGCTCGCAACTGGATATACGTATCCGGAAAGGCGCTTCTCCTTGCTCCGTAGGCACGGAGATCGCATCGAGCGCCTTGATCAGATCGATGAAATGCTCGTTGGTGCTGCGTCCGAAATCGCCTATGTTCACACCGCTCAGGATCAACTCTTTGGCACCGCCGGAAATAGCCTCTTTCGCTTGCTCGATAATCGATGAAATGGAGGGATTGCGGCTTTTTCCTCGCGCCAGAGGGATCGTGCAATACGAGCAGAAATAGTTGCATCCGTCCTGCACCTTGATGAAGCACCGTGTGCGGTCGTCCTTGCTGTACGCCCCGTGAAAATCCTCCACCTCGCGTATCGGCGAAGTGAAGATATTCGCTGCCTGCTGATGGCTGATGGCGGTTTGCTCGAGACGCTCTACCAACTCCGCGATGTGGAATTTCTCATTCTGCCCCAAAACATAATCGACCCCCTCAATATGCGCGATTTCATCGGGTTTGAGCTGCGCATAACAGCCTGTCACGACCAATACCGCATTTGGGTTTTGCCGCCGGATGCGATGGATCATCTGTCGATCCTTATGGTCAGCCGCATCGGTCACGGAGCAGGTGTTGATAATACATACATCCGCTTCCTCGCCCTGTTTGGCGCGCGTGTGACCCTTCTCCAATAACGCTTTTCCGAGCGCACTGGACTCCGCAAAATTGAGTTTACAGCCCAATGTGGTGAATGAAACCCTCATTTTAATTGACGATCGGACGATTTACGATTTACGATTTACAGGGTTTGACCGAGAACGTTGAATGTCTGACCGTTGCACTCAATCACCAATTGTCCGTCACGGAGCGTTTTGGCGGCTTTGACGGGTGTGGAAATTGCGTCAATGGCGGTCGGTTTCTCAGGCAGGAATGTACCTAAATAATAAGGAGCGCAGACATCCGCTGCGGTCTTGTTGCCGGTGACAGAGCCGGTTTTGTTGATGGTATGACCGGTTTGTGTCTTGTCCTCGTTCCAGAAACCGCGGTTCTGCCAAGAGAGGATAACCGTTCCCTTATCGCCGTTTCCTGCTTCTTCCGGGAACCAATACGAGATACCGTCCACGTTCTCAAGCGGCTTGAGATTATCTACCAGATCCTTCACGAACCGGTATTGCCCCGCTACAGAACAAGGCCAAGCATCACGCGTGTCATAGTTGACACCGTTTGAAGGCCACCATTGGAAATTATAGGCGCACTCCACGATGTGTACGCGCTTGGTCGGGAAAAGCGTTTTCAAGTTATTGATAGCATTGACGAGGTTGTTCTTATCCGACTTATCGGCTACCTGCTCGGCGTTGAGGTATCCGTGCCAGAAAGGATAGTAACTCAAACCAATGATGTCGAAGTCCACGTTTGCGTTCTTGAGCTTGTTATAGTAATACGAGTTATATCCGGTGTCGGTAGGACGGTCGGTGTGAATAATGATCTGCGCATCGGGGCACTCTTCCCGCACGGCGTTACAGCCTGCATGGAGCAGACCTAAATATCCGTCCCAGTTATCGCCTGCATTGTTGTACGGATGCACCTGAATACCGCATAAGCCGTACATGATCTCATTTCCCACTTGTACGAGATCCGGCGTAGCTCCGGCTGCTTTGAGGGTCTGCAGCACACGGTGCGTATAGGCACTGACGCTATCCGCCATTGCTGCATCTGAAATGCCCTTCCAAACCGATGGAGCCTGTATATGGGTCGCATCAACCCACGTATCGGAATAATGAAAATCCAGCATAAAATATGCGCCTGCGTCTTTGATACGCTTGCCTAATGCGGTAACAAAAGCAAGATCCTGGCACACGGTAGGATTAGAAGTACCACTATGGTCTTTCTTGGTAGGATTAACGAATATACGCACCCTGAAAGTATTCCATCCGCAATCCTCCACAAACCATGTGAGCAGATTGCTGATGTTATTACCCTTGACGTCCTTGTAAGGAGAGTTGCATTGTTCATACAGGGGCAGGGCGGAAATGTCACCGCCTACGTAACGTTGTTGATCTTGTGCGTACATGCACGCGCTCACGCATGCAATAATTAATAAGGTAATAAATTTGCGCATAATTCAGTTTGTTTATGTTTCCGGCTACAAAGGTACAAAAAAAAAATTATATATGCAAATTTTTGGCAAACATAGTTGGTAAAATATGAAATTTTGTCCTTTTGAGCACTTTCTGTTTGCATATTTGACAAAATAGTTGTACCTTTGTACGATTTTTATGATACGAACATCATTAACACAAGATAAGATGAAAAAAGTTTTAAGTGTAATCGCTTTGCTCGCATTGCTCTTTGTGTCCTGCGAGAAGAAGAGTCCGGTAGAACCGGTAGTTCCTGTTGATCCACGTGATACCATTTTGCCTTTTGGTCCGAATGATTCGATTATATCTATTTATCGCATTCAAATTCAGCCGATGGGTACAACAATCGCCTATATGCTCTATGACGATGAGAGCGGAAAAGCTTTTGTCTTTCCTTTAAACATACCTAACAGCGCGGATGATGTTGAGCCCGGAAAACTGTACACGCTCGACGAAATGAATAAAGTCTATGCATATTGGATGTTGTCCGATTACACGACGCACAGCCTCTATACGGATGCCAAATTCGTCAAGTTCAAGGATGAAGACGGCTTGGTGCTCATCAAGGCGAAAGTCTCCGATCAAAACGGAGATACATGGAACTTGGTTTATGACGAATCGAAGTTGTAATTGAATATAAAATGATCTATTTTAGAGAAATCAAGGGTGTTGATAATTTTTCATTTTAGATAACTTTTTCTGTTGATAAAAATCGCAAATCGCTTAAAATGAGCGGTTTGCGTTTTTGTTTTGGAAAACTTTTAAAATTTTTATTAAAAATAATTACCAAAAAATTTGCACAATTCAAAAAAAAGTTGTACCTTTGCATCGTTTTTCGCAATTATAAATTTTTACTACTTATATTATGGAAACATATATTATTAAACGTGACGGTAAAAAAGAACTTTTTACCATTGACAAAATCAAGAATGCGATCTCCAAGGCATTCTTAGCAGTAGGCGCTTTTGCCACTGAGGAGACATTAGGAGCGATATTGTCGCACTTGCGTGTGCGTGACGGTCAGACCGTGGAAGAGATTCAAAATCAGGTAGAGGTAGCATTGATGGCTGAGGGGTATTATCAGGTAGCGAAAGCTTTCATTCTCTATCGTCAGGGTCACACCGAGGATCGCGAGACACAGCGCCGTCTGGATTTCATGATGAATTATGTACAGGCATCTAACGCCGCAGAGGGTTCTAAGTTTGACGCAAACGCCAATGTGGAGCACAAGAACATTGCAACTCTCATTGGCGAGCTGCCAAAACAGGGCTTTATCCGTCTGAACCGCCGTTTGCTCACTGAGCGCATCAAGGAGATGTTCGGAAAGGAACTGAGCGACAAGTATCTCTCGCTCCTGCAGCAACACTTCATCTACAAGAACGACGAAACGAACTTGGCGAACTATTGTGCGTCTATCACGATGTACCCGTGGCTCATCGGCGGCACAAAGTCCATCGGCGGTAACGCTACACCTCCGCGCAATCTCAAATCGTTCTGCGGCGGTTTCATCAACATGGTCTTCATGGTCAGCTCCATGCTCTCAGGCGCGTGCGCAACGCCCGAATTCCTTATGTATATGAACTATTTCATCGAGAAGGAATACGGCGAGGATTATTACAAACGTGCGGATGAGGTGGTGGATCTCGGTCTCAAACATCGTACAATTGACAATATCATCTGCGATTTCTTCCAGCAGGTCGTTTATTCGCTTAATCAACCTTCCGGCGCGCGTAACTATCAGTCCGTTTTCTGGAATATCAGCTATTATGACCGCTATTATTTCCAGAGCCTGTTTGAGAACTTCCGTTTCCCGGACGGAGAGGCTCCGCATTGGGATAGTCTGAACTGGTTGCAGAAACGTTTCATGAACTGGTTCAACGAAGAACGCACCCGTTCAGTCCTCACTTTCCCGGTAGAGACCATGGCGCTTCTGGCGGAAGATGGCGACATCAAAGATAAAGAATACGGCGATTTCACCGCAGAAATGTACGCGAAAGGACACTCGTTCTTCACTTATGTTTCCGACAATGCCGACAGCCTCTCTTCCTGCTGCCGTTTACGTAATGCCATTACCGATAACAGTTTCAGCTACACCCTCGGTGCCGGAGGTATTTCTACGGGATCCAAATCCGTGCTGACCATCAACCTCAATCGCGCTATCCAGTATGCCGTACGCAATAATATTCCGTATCAGGCGTATGTGGAGGACATAGTGGATTTGATGCACAAAGTGCAGTTGGCTTACAACGAAAACCTCAAAGCCCTTCAGGAGAAAGGTATGTTGCCGCTCTTTGACGCAGGATATATCAATATCGGCCGTCAATACCTCACGATCGGCGTGAACGGTTTGGTAGAAGCAGCTGAGTTCCTCGGGCTCGAGATCAAAGATACGCCGGAATATGCGCATTTCGTGCAGGAATTGCTCGGTATCATCGAGAAAAAGAACAAAGAATACCGCACCAAAGATGTGATGTTCAACTGCGAAATGATCCCGGCGGAGAACGTAGGTGTTAAACACGCTAAATGGGATCGCGAGGACGGATATGTAGTGCCGCGTGACTGTTACAACAGCTATTTCTACATTGTGGAGGACAAGAGCCTGAACGTGCTGGATCGTTTCCGCCTCCACGGACGCAAGTACATTGAGCACCTCACCGGTGGTAGCGCGCTGCATTGCAACCTCGAGGAGCACTTGAGTAAGGAGCAATATCGTCAACTCCTGCGTGTGGCAGCGGTAGAAGGATGTAACTATTTCACCTTTAACATCCCCAATACCATCTGCAACGACTGCGGTCATATCGACAAGCGTTATCTGAAAGAGTGCCCGCATTGTCATTCGAAGAACGTGGATTATCTGACGCGCGTGATCGGTTACATGAAGCGTGTTTCCAACTTCTCAGAGGCACGTCAGAAAGAGGCTGCTCAACGCTACTACGCTGAGCCCGCAAAAGCCCCCGTATGTTAATGGATAATGGACAATTGAAGGTAGCATCCTTTGATATAGTGTTTCAAGAGATTCCCGGAGAGGTGACGTTAGCACTCAGCCTCTCCGGGTGTCCTTGTCATTGCCCGGGATGCCATAGCCCGCATCTATGGGAAGACACGGGGGAAATCCTCAACGAGGAACTATTGGATGACCTGATCAACCGCTATAAAGGGCTTATCACTTGTGTGGCACTCATGGGAGGAGATCAGGCTCCGGAAGAAGTGGAGCGCCTTGCCGGGTATATAAAAACTCAATTTTCTATCAAAACGGCTTGGTATTCCGGCAGAATGAAAATGCCGGGCATTGACGGCCCCTTTGATTACGTCAAAACAGGCGCTTACATCGAAGCACTTGGAGGACTGAAAAGCGAAAAGACGAATCAAAGACTTTATAAAAAGAACGGAGCCGTGTGGGAGGACATCACTTCGGTCTTTTGGAAGAAGAGCGTCATGTTATAATCTCCTTCAACGGAATTTTTACAAAATCCCGTTCCTGCCACAACGGATGCGGAAGAATGAGCGAAGGGCGACCTTCGCTTTTTTGTGAAGAGTCGTTTATTTGACATCTAATCTCGTGTCCTTCATGGTCAAACGCTTGAATGAGATCAATGTCAATTATCCGGTCGGAATAGTGTGCATTGATGGTTTTGTGGGTGCGTCCTAAAGCACGCTCAATGGCTTGTGTCGCGCGCAGTACTTCCATAGGCTCCATGGTCGTCTCCAAGCGGCAACACACATTGCAAAAACGATTCTCCGACTCAAATCCCCATGGCTCGGAATAGTAAAAAGAGGAGCAGCAAGGCACAGTGCCTATCTGCTCCTCTATGCGTTGTATAGCTTCGCGAATCGTTTCTTCGCGGTTGCCTAAGTTAGCGCCTAAAGAAAGAAAATACGTCATAACTGTTTCGCTTCTCCGATCACCCAATGTGTGGCTTGCACCGCCTTCGGATAAGCCACCGAACTCTTCACTACCGGCGAATCATCTAACCAATGGAAACTCTCGTTCGTCTTGTCCATCGCGAAAACGACGATCAGGACAATAATGGCATATTTGATAAACCCGCATATGCCGCCGAACAAGCGGTTGATCCAGCCTAAGTGAATCGCTTTGAGCAACTTATTGATCAATCGCGCGAGGATCGACAGCACGATCGCTACCGCCAGGAAGAGTAGGGTATATGCCACTACGTCGCAAACGCCTTTGGGCCAAGCGAACTGCACAATCAGCCATGAGGAGAACGACGGCGCCCAAAACCGTGCACATAGTACTCCGAAGATCACCACTACAATAGCGATGATCTCGGAGACAAAGCCGCGCATTACTCCACGGACGATACCGAAGAGAAGCGGTAATATGATCAGTACATCTAACCAGTTCACGAATTACTTATCTTTTGGGTCATACTCTTTCGGCTCCCACACTTCGAACTTATTCATGCCGATCTCTTTTTCCATGTAGATATCAGCGAAGCCGATGCCGGGAATGCCGCGCGGTGTTATTGACCATTCGTAACCGTCCGGTGAACTCAGACTCGATGCTTTATCCTGATACCAGCCTAAGATGCCGGTCACAGTTCCTACCCAGTTTTGGCAGTCGGAAACACCTTTCTTATTGGCACCCGGCAGATAGTAGTACGCAAATTTGGCATACTCGGAGCAGGAACACATCATCGATTTCTTACCGTTGGAAATAATACGGCTCTGCGGATAGCCAATGTTCAAAGTAGTAGGTGCAAAAACGTTCGCCGATCCCGATGAATCCGGCTTTTCCGTGGTGCAGTTCTTAATCGTTCCGTTGTCATCAAACTGGCCTGTAAACCAAACGTTCTTCAGTACAATCAGTCGGCCATCGGCTTTACGAACCATGTCCATGTCCAACGAATCGGGTAAGGGTTTTTCCTTTACCTCATTAAACAGCTGCGTCAGCGTCAGCGTGTCATAAACCAGTTTGGATTGATCCGGCGTACCGATCATGCGTGTGGCTTTGCGGAATACGGCACTCGGAATACGTCCCGGATTCCAGCCTACTTTCTCCGAGGCATTCATAGCAAAGGTATTATTGTTGTAGGAAGGCACGCATAACTGCGGCTGATTAGCATAGCGGCCTACTGCCAAACCGTTACAACGGATCATGATCTCCTGACCGGTTTGGTACATACCTCCGGCTGAACCTAAATCTACGGAAATACGGAGATTCTGCTGTTTGCCGTTTACTATTTGCTGAATGACCAGCGACTTATAGAAGTTTCCTCCGAAATCATCGGTAGTAACGCGACCGCGGATATAGATACCCTTTCCGTTGGTAGGCAATGTATCAACGGTGAACATATAAAACTTGCCATCAGCCGTTGATCGCGTGCGATAGAGGGTGGAATCGCTCAACAGGTTTCCGGTTTCAGTCATCCATGTATCCAAAAACTCATTGAGCGTATAGATGGTATAGCCCTCCGGATTTTCGTCCGCTAACAATTGATCCAATTGGTCATTTTTCACGGTTACATCGGCCTCTGTCAGTGCACGGGGCTCACACGAACTCATGATAGCAACGAGAGGCAGTGCCAAAATCATTGCATATAGATTGATAAACTTTCTCATTGTCGTTAGAATTTGTAGGTTGCTGTTAAGAAGAAGTTAACACCCCATGCATAGTAGTACTTGGAGGGGTATTTCCATGCGTTCGCCGTGATAACCGAGTTGTGATAGTCGCTCTCTCCCTGGCGTACCGCGCGCGGCAGACGAGCCTGCTGGTAACCGCCTGTCTTGAAATGTGTATTATTCGTCACGTTTGTTACACTCAAATTGATGGAAAGCGACTGACGATTTGGCAGATAAATCAATTTACCCACAGACACATCCACCAGGAAGCGATTCAACGGGTTCGTGGCTGCCAAACTCTCTTGTGCCGTCATAATATTATACGGATATTTGAGTACAGGCGCACCGTTTGCATCCAATACAGCGTTCTCATATACTACGTTTCCGTTTACATCCATGCTATAACGCAATGATTGATCATCATTCGTTTGGATCGCGTTGGCGAAACTGTCTCCAAACCACCCGTTCACTGCGTGTCCGTCTGTACGTACACCGGTATATAAGCCCTGCATACGGCGGCTCGGAGCTACTGAGAGGTAGTTCCAATCGTGGTAGTTGACTGTTACGTCAGCAAACCACATCTTGGGGTGGAAGAAACTGAGTTTCAAACTTGCGTTAGCCTGCGGACCTGTAGCCAGATGCAGACCTTTGAGCAACACCTTATCGCGTACCTCGAAGATGTATTCTTTCGTTGCTACGTCTTGCGTCATAGGCATTCCGTTTTCGGCGGAAGTGATGGAGGAAGCATCTTTAGTATAGCGATAGTCGCCTACCGAAGCCACACCGGTGAGGGTAAAGTACGTACCGAGTTTAACGGCAATTGCGGCCTCAACGCCCATGTAGCGCTTGTCAATGCCCGACAGAGCTTGGTTTACAAAGGTGCGAGTCTCGTCATCATAGTAACTGTTGAGCTCGGTACCGTCCCATGTTTTGGTAAAGAATCCTGTCACGCGGCCGCGAACCAACGGATAATTGAACTCGTACGTCAAGTCACCGGAGAACACTTTTTCGTTGGCAGCATAGAACTCTTTGAGGTTTTTGGCTTTGTCGTGGATGTAAATTTCGTCCAGAACACGGTCGTGTACACGTTGCGAAATATAGGCATTGCGTGCGTACGGAGCACGAGTCTCAGCCAACGCGTTGATCTTCAATTTGTTGCGTCCGTTAATCTTGTAGGTAGCACCGAGCTTGAAAGCTGGATCTAAGAAATAGTGAGTGTTACCATAATAAATCGGTTTAACACTGTTGTATTGCTGCGTGTTGTCACCCAGGTATTTATACATCATACCGCTAGCGTTCGCTAATTTAGCCAAGTACCATTGACGGCCGTTATACATGCTGGTCGTACGTTGCATACTGTTGTATTCAAGCGCCAAAGCATAGTAGAAATCTACTTCGTTGAAGGTCCATTCGTTCTGGAACCAAGCCTTGGCGTTGGACATGTTTATACGATAGTCGTAGCCGAACTTGTCTCCGTTCTTAATGACTTTGCTGGGGTGAAACAAATCGTTTTGGATAACATTTTGTATGTCCTGCTGCGTATAGTCGCTGTTAGCAGCCAACTCCTTGATGTCACGGTCTGCAAAAGCATCCAGATCTATCCATTGGTTAGCTCCCAATAAGTCATCAATGGTCTTATAATGAATACCTTGCGAGTACTTGCCCTCTACGCCGACAGTCATCTTCAGATGGTCAAATTTCGTATTTACGTAGTTGAAGGATGCGTTGGCTTCCTGGATGTCATTGTGGCGGCGCTCCAGAATATATCGAGCCGGTGTCATGGTTCCTTTGGCGGCATCGTTCGCATTGTTGGCATAGTTGGAGGCGTAGATGTTGTTCCAATCAATCTGCGTCGTTTTGTCGTCGCGGCTCTTCCAAAGATCTACCAAGTTGTTGTACTGATCTTTATTGATAGAAGGACCTACCAAATTGCCGTCATGTCCGATGAAACCGGAGCCAAAGCTGTTTCCGTTCATGTCTGCACCGGCAAATAATCCCCAAGGATAGTGAGCTCCTGCTGCGTCATAGAGTTGCATAAACGAACTCTCTACATTTGGGTTAACAATCTGTCCGTCCCACATGAATGAAGGCAGGTTGCGGTAATAGTCCGGGCGGGGATCAGGAGCGTTATAGAAGTTCAGCGCAGAGCCGGAATACATTGAGTAATGATATCCGGCAGCTACTTTGATCTTTTGCTGCTCGTCGATATTGTGCTCAAAGGCGGCGATTACGGTCGGATCATAGGATTTGATAATGCGTGCGTTACGTACTTTGCCGTCCTGATATCCCCAGTTCGGGTTGTAGTAAATACTTCCGGTCAAATCGTACACTTCCTGTGTCACGGCTGCGTTCTGTCCGCGCTCTGTGGGAGCACCGAAAGTGATGAGTTTGAGCCTTGAATTTTCCCAAATACGCTCTGCGGTCAGGAAATAACCCAACGAATAGTACTTGATTCCTTCACCGATGATTCCTTTGGCATCAATGTAAGGCGAGAAACGATAAGCCACTTGTGCGGTCACGGACCATCCGTTGTCCATGATACCGGTAGAGTAGGTGGCATTGATACGGGCTTTGTAGTTGCGGTTTGTGCCGGCTACACCTACTTTCCACCCCTGCGCGTAGCGGCTTGCACCCATCAGGTAATTGGTGGACTGACCGATACCGCCGAAGCTGAAGTTAGTTGCTTCCAGCGGATTGAGCACCTCCTTGTAGCGGCTTGCGTCATTCAGACCGCCCATTGCGGAGTAGTTAAACTGACCGCGTTCCTGCGAGTTAAAGGATAAACCCTCAATGTAGTAGTTCTCTTCCTTTGACTCATAGCCGCGGTTTCGGTAACGCGCTGTTGACCATGCGAAAGAGGTGTTGGAATTGAATACGTCCGTCGATGCCGATGAAGATGATGCTTGCGCCTGAGAGCGGCCTTCATCATCGTTCATCTCCTCTTCGGTCAAATTCAGCAAGATTTCGCTTTGTACTTGCGAGGATAAGTCCTGTTGGAGTTGAATCGGTGTTAACTGATTCTCTTGATTTTCCTTCAGGGCTACTAACTCCAATTCGGAAACGAAACCATCGGCTTCAATCAACACCTCTTCGTCAACTGCTTCAAGGTAAAGCAACGTAAACTCTCCAGCTGCGTTTGTCGTAGTGGAAATGTTTTGGTTTGCGAGCGTAATCTTGGCGCCAACGACCGGAGTCTGCGAGTTGGCGTCAATGATGCGACCCTTGAGTGAGGTCTGTGCTACTCCGGCTACGGAGATTATCAGCACAGACATCAGTGTAAAGAGCTTGTTTCTCATAACGATTGTTTGTTAGTGTTTTTTATGCTATTTGTTTAAAATTCTGCTGTTTTAGGTGTACGCGGGAACGGAATGACGTCGCGGATGTTCTGCATGCCCGTAACGAAGAGCATCAAGCGCTCGAAGCCTAAACCGAAACCTGCGTGAGGCGCTGAGCCGAAACGGCGGGTGTCCAAGTACCACCACATATCTTTCATCGGAATATTGCGGCGCTCGATCTCTGCATTGAGCAGATCCAGACTCTCTTCACGCACGCTGCCACCGATGATCTCACCAATCTGCGGGAAGAGTACATCGGTTCCTTGTACGGTCTTGCCGTCCTCGTTGATCTTCATGTAGAATGCCTTGATCTCCTTCGGATAATCGGTCATGATCACCGGTTTCTTGAAGTGCTCTTCTACCAAATAGCGCTCGTGCTCGGAAGCCAAATCGTCACCCCAGTTGCAGGGGAACTCAAACTTCTTACCGTTCTTGATTGCTTCTTGGAGAATGCGAATGCCTTCTGTGTAAGGCAGACGGACAAATTCGGTATCTACCACCGACTTCAAACGCTCTATCAGACCTTTGTCCACAAATTGGTTGAGGAACTCCAAATCGTCCATACAATGCTCCAATGCCCAGCGAACGCAGAACTTGATAAAATCCTCTTCGAGGTCCATCAGTTCGTCCTTTTGGATGAATGCCACTTCCGGCTCGATCATCCAGAACTCCGCCAAGTGGCGCGGGGTGTTGCTGTTCTCTGCGCGGAAAGTAGGACCGAAGGTATAGATCTTGCCTAATGCCATTGCGCCTAACTCTCCTTCCAATTGGCCGCTTACTGTCAGTGCGGTTTGTTTGCCGAAGAAATCATCGGAGTAGTCGATCTGACCGTCCTCGTTATATTTGAGGTTATAGAGGTTTTTGGTCGTTACTTGGAACATCTGACCTGCTCCCTCACAGTCCGAAGCCGTGATCAGCGGAGTGTGGAAATAGAAATAGCCGTGCTCATGGAAATAGGTGTGAATAGCCATTGCCATGTTGTGGCGGATACGGAATACCGCGCCAAAAGTGTTTGTACGCGGACGGAGATGCGCTATTGTGCGCAGGAACTCCATTGATAAACCTTTCTTTTGCAGCGGGTATTTCTCCGGATCGGCTGTTCCGTACACTTCCAAATCCGTTAACTGAATTTCTACCGCCTGACCTGCTCCCTGGCTCTCTACCAAAGTACCGGTAGCGGAGATACACGAACCGGTCGTTACTGGTTTGAGACGTTCTTCGTCAAATTTCTCCAAATCAACGACGATCTGGATGTTTTTAATGGTAGAGCCGTCATTGAGGGCAATAAACGAAACGTTCTTGTTGCCTCGACGGCTGCGAACCCATCCGCGCACGTTGACCGTTGCTCCGAAATCGGTGCGCTTCAATGCGTCTATAATTACTGTTCTTTGCATATATTATATTAATTATCAATTCTCAATTATAAAGTGTATTGGCTTAAATCTTCGCCTAAACTGTTGGTACTCATACCGTCCGGCGACATTTGTTGTCCGAAGGAGACAGCTCCCATGGAACTGTTCATACTTGATTGTATCGACACGCTTTCGCTGCCTGCTACCGGCGGCATATTCATCTCGTCGGCATCTACTGCCTCGTCCTCATTTTGGAATTTGGCATATTTGCCGCGGAAACGAAGCCACACGCTGTCCGTGGCGCCGTTACGGTGCTTTGCCACGATGATCTGCGCCAAACCGCGCAAATCCTTACCGGTCTTGTCATCATTGTAAAGGTGATAGTATTCCGGTCGGTGAATGAAACACACCATGTCGGCATCCTGCTCAATGGCTCCGGACTCACGGAGATCGCTCAACTGAGGTGTCTTTCCTTCAACACCTTGACGGGATTCAACACCACGGTTCAACTGCGACAGGGCGATAATAGGGATATCCAACTCTTTGGCAAGCGCTTTCAGGCTTCGTGAGATGATAGACACCTCCTGCTCACGGCTGCCGAAAGACGAACCCTGTGCGTTCATCAACTGCAAGTAGTCGATGATGATCATCTTCACTTGGTGTTCGCGGACTAACTTGCGGGCTTTCGAGCGCAACTCAAAGATGGATAGAGAAGGGGTGTCGTCCATGTAGAGCGGCTTGCCCTTCATAATATTGATCTTCGTATTCAACCGGATCTTGTCCTCTTTGGTCATCTTTCCGGTCTTGATCTTATCGCCTTCCAACTCGCACACGTTCATGATCAAACGGTTGACTAACTGCACGTTGGACATCTCTAACGAGAAGATAGCTACCGGTATGTTACGATCCACGGCGATGTTTTTTGCCATCGAAAGCACGAAAGCCGTTTTACCCATAGCCGGACGAGCGGCGATGATAATCAAGTCCGGTGTTTGCCAGCCCGAGGTGATCTTGTCCAATGCGGTGAAACCGGAAGGAATACCGGAGATAGAACCCGTATTCAGCGAGGCTTTCTCCATGCGGGCAAACGCTTCTTCAATCACGGAATCAATCTGCACAACATCGCGTTTCTGCGACCGTTGTGAGATCTCAAAGATGCCGGCTTCCGCTTCTTGCATCAGCTCGTCTATATCCTGCGTCTCGTCGAAACCTTTCTCTTCTATCTGCGCCGCCATGGCAATCAAGTCACGCGCGGTAGCTTTCTTGGCGATGATCTCTGCGTGATAGCGGAGATGCGCGGTGGATGCCACGCGTTTCGTCAAATCCGCTATATAAACCGCGCCGCCGGCACGCTCCAAGGTGCCTAAACTGCGCATCTTCTCACCCACGGAAAGCAGGTCGATCGGCTGATCTTTGGACGCCAATTCGCGAATTGCTTCGTAAACCATGCGATTCTGATCCTTATAGAACACCTCCGGGCGCAACAAATCGGCTACGGTTCCGTAAGCTTCTTTCTCGATCATCAATGCGCCGAGCACGGAGTCTTCCAACTCTTGTGCCTGAGGGGGTAGTTTGCCCATCTCGTTGGCGCCCACTTTGATGATGGTCGGTTGTGCGGTACGTTTGGTATTTTTACTTGATCCTGCCATATTCGGTTAATAAGTTGTGCGCAGCGATGAAGCTGCTTATCTCGTTGTTCAGCACTTGTCGTTCGGCTACGGTGATATGATTTTCCATTCGCTCGTTTTTGTAGAAGCCGTCCAACAGCGCTTGATTGATTGTTTCGTACATCCAGTATTTGGCTTGTTCAGTGCGGTGAGCGTCAAAATAGCCGTTTGCTTTGGTGAAACGGATGTATTCTTCTATATTCTCCCATACATCCATTACGCCGGTATAATCGATGGACGAGCAACAGATGGCTTCCGGTTTCCACCCTGACTCGGAGGGCGGAAAGAGCGCGAGCGCATTTTTGAAGCTCACGCGCGCAGCGCGCGCACGCTCCATATTATTACCGTCGCATTTGTTGATGGCAATGCCGTCTGCCATCTCCATGATGCCGCGTTTGATCCCTTGTAACTCATCGCCGGTTCCCGTCACTTGCAGTAACAGAAAATAATCCACCATCGAGTGAGCCGCTGTCTCCGATTGTCCCACACCCACAGTCTCCAAGAGAATGGTGTCAAAGCCTGCCGCCTCACAAAGTACAATTGTCTCGCGGGTCTTACGGGCTACGCCGCCTAAGGAACCTGCGGACGGACTCGGGCGGATGAACGCGTTGGATTTGACGGACAACTCGTTCATACGGGTCTTGTCACCCAGGATCGAACCTTTGCTGCGTTCGCTCGATGGGTCTATCGCCAATACCGCCAATTTCTTACCTTTGTCGCATAGCTTGCTGCCTAAAGCCTCTATAAAAGTGGATTTGCCGGCTCCCGGAACACCGGTTATGCCGACGCGGATCGAATTGCCGGCATATGGCAGGCACAACTCAATCACTTTCTGGGCGATCTCTTGATCCGCCAACAGATTGCTTTCTACCAGCGTCACGGCCTGACTCAATATCGTCATGTCCCCGCGGCGGATTCCCTCGAAATACGCTTCGGGGCTCAGCACGATCTTCTTCCTGCGGAAAGTGGCATAAGGATTAACGGAAGGCAGGTTTTCTACACCTGCATTCACCGTCAGTCCTTTATATTCCTCGCTATTTTCTGGATGCTCTATCATTCAATAACAAAGTTGACTTTTACGCGTTTTACCGGGTTTGCGTAGTCGTTGCTGATGATCACTACCTCGCGGCTGTATATGCCAGGTTGCAGATCCTTGGTGTTGATCTCGATAGCTACGTTGCCTTTTTTGCCGGATTTGATGGCTTTCGGCTGTTTTACGTTTAGCGCTTTGTCGGTCGAGTATGCACGGCGTACTTCCAATGCGTTCTCACCGGCGTTCTTTACCGGAAGCGCGCATTTGAGATTCTTGCCCGCTGCTACTTTGCCGGCCTCGATTTCGCCTGCTACCTCAATGATCGGAGCTGCTTGTTTCTCCTCAACGCTCATTTGGCTGAAATCTTCTACGATCTCGGCTTTGATGGTCAGTTGATAAGCCTCGCTCAGCTCTTTCTTGCCGTCCACAATGACATAGGCATATGCCTCTACCGGTCCGTACAACTTGGTGTTGCGGGTATCGATAGCGAATACGAATTTGCCGGTCTCGTTCGGTTTGACGGTTGCCAAAGTCGTCTGGCTTACCAGGAATGCATCCTGACTGTTAGTAACCAAATCAACGCTGTGCTCAGCTTGAGTGAGGTTTGCATACTCCAATTCGCCGTTCATGGTCTCGCCTTTCTTGATGTTACCCAAGTTCAGCGTTTTGCCCTTCATGCTCAGTTCGCCGACAGCTACGGTATATACGTTCACCGGTTTGGCCGGCTTCGGAATTACTTCACCTTTGATATATACGCGTTTGGTGGCCTCGGTGGCATTGGAGGTGATGGTCACGGTCTTTTGGAAACGACCCGGACGGCCGTTCGGGTTATAAGTGACGGTAATACTGCCTGTTTGTCCCGGTTCTACCGGCTCTTTGGTCCAGGTCGGAGTGGTACAACCGCAGCTCGCGCGTACGTTGCTCAATACCAACGGGGACATACCTTCGTTCTTGAAGTTGAACACTACCGATACACGACCGTTCTCTTCATGAATCTTACCGAAATCGTGTTCGGTTTTCTCAAACGTGATTACTGGGTCTTGTGCCATCATGGCTACTGCTGCGAGAGCCATGCAGAGAGTGCTAAAAATCTTTTTCATAATAAATCTATTAATTTTCAATTAGTTATCGTTAACTACTCGTTTAACTTCTTTGATATCTTCTATTTTGCGGATTGCCTTCAGCAGGTCGTCCAACTCGCTGCGGTCATAGACGTATATTTCCATTGTGCCTTTGAAGATTCCGTCTTCGCTCGTCACATGTACCGTGCGCATGTTTATATGGAATTCGGTGGTGATCGTTTGCAGCACTTGGATGAACACGCCGAATTTGTCTATTCCTTTGAACTCGATGGTCTCCACGAACGATTGAACTCGATGCGTGTTCCAGGTCGCGGAATAGATCCGTTTGCCGAAACTGGTCTTTAGCAGGTTCGCTTCCGGGCAATCGATCTTATGGATATACATTTTTCCGTCGCTGTCCAGGTAACCTAATACCTCGTCGCCCGGAATAGGGTGACAGCAGTTACTCAGGATGTATTGTTTGCCCAAGTTTTCATCGGTCAGAACAATCGCGTGCGGCTCTTTTTTCTTCGGTTTGTCCGCCGGTTTGTTCTCCGTAGCAGGAGTCTCTTGTTCTTTGGGCAGCTTCACAGGCTCTTCCTGTTTCGTCATTCGCCCGATGAACGGAATATACGATCTCCAACCGCGTTTGGGGAACACAATCTCGTTGATATTGTCCAAACGGATCGTGCCTTGACCTACTTGCAAGTACAACTCGCTCGGTTGTGTCATTCCGTAATAACTCAACAATCGTGCCAAAACCATGTCGTGGTTAGCCGCTAACTGCTTGTCCATGGCGATGGCGTCTTCCACCAGATGCTCGCCGTGCTTCATATAACGGCGTTCTTCGCGGCGGAAATATTGGTTGAGCACATTCTTGGCTTTTGCTGTGGTTACTATGTCTAACCATTCCTGCTGCGGATGTTGGCTCGTGGAGGTGAGGATCTCGATCTGGTCGCCGCCTTTGAGCTTGTAGGACAGAGGCACAAGGCTGTGGTTCACTTTGGCGCCGATACAATGTTCGCCTAATTCCGAGTGAAGCAGGAATGCAAAGTCCAATGCCGTAGAACCTAAAGGCATGGTCTTGATCTCGCCGGATGGAGTGAATACAAACACTTCCTGTGCAAACAGGTTCAACTTGAATGTACCCAAGAACTCCATGGCGTCTTTCTCCGGGTGCGCTAAGATCTCTTTGATCTCGCGTATCCATTTGTCCAGCTCGCTGTCGTCGGACTCGCCGGTCTTGTATTTCCAGTGTGCGGCATAGCCTCGTTCCGCTATTTCGTTCATGCGGTCCGTGCGGATCTGAACTTCTATCCATTCGCCGTTGGCGCCCATTACCGTCACATGGAGTGCTTCATAGCCATTTGCTTTCGGCGTCGAAATCCAATCCCTGATTCGCTCCGGATGAGGACGGTAAAGCTCCGTGATCGCGGAATAAATCATCCAGCACTGGTCTTTCTCGCTCATCGATTCATTGGGAGTGAAGATAATCCGGACAGCCAGTAAATCATATACGTCCTCAAACGCACATTGCTGGCGTACCATTTTCTTCCAGATCGAATAGACCGATTTGATACGCGCTTTGAGCACAAAATTATAGCCCATACTCGTCAAACGCTCGCGGATAGGAGCCGCAAACTGCTCGTAGGTCTCCATCTGGCTCGCTTTCACTTTCTCCAGCTTGTCGTGAATCTCCTGCCATGTCTCCGGATGTTCGTAGTGGAAACTCAGGTCCTCTAATTCCGTTTTGATGGGGAACAAACCCAAACGGTGGGCAAGCGGCGCGTAGATGTATTGCGTCTCGCCGGCTATTTTGTATTGTTTGTCTTTCGGCTGAGCGCCTAACGTGCGCATGTTGTGAAGACGGTCCGCAATTTTGATCAGTACTACGCGGATATCGTCGCTGATGGTCAGAAGCAACTTGCGGAAGTTCTCCGCCTGTTCCGATGCCTGACTGCCGAACACTCCGCCGCTGATTTTCGTCAGACCGCTTACGATCTGCGCGATCTTGTCGCCGAACAGACCGGCTATGTCCTCCACCGTGTAATCGGTGTCTTCCACCACGTCGTGTAGCAGGGCGGAGCAGATACTGGTACTACCTAAACCTATTTCGCGCGCGCAAATACGAGCAACCGCCAATGGATGCATGATATAAGGCTCGCCGCTCAAGCGACGAACACCATAGTGAGCCTTGTAGGCAAAATTGAACGCATGAGTTATCAATTCCGTCTTTTGACGGTGGGGAGTTTGGGCATAATCCGCTAACAACGCTTCAAACTCGCGCTGGATCATCAAATCCTCTTCTGGTGTAAATTCACTCTTTTGCATAGTAAAGCCAAAATGACGCGCAAAATTACAAAAAATATTTCATATACGCAAGTGCGCACGCATAAAAAATGAAAAAAATGCAAAAAATGCACTTTTTTTTACTTCTTTATACAGAATATTTTCTACTTCCGAAATTTTTTTGTACCTTTGCAAAAGATTAAAATGCCCGAGTATGCGTAAAAATCATTTTTTTCTTATCATAGCGCTTGGTTTGCTTCCGATGGTGGCAAACGCATATACGGTTGTCCTTGATGCAGGACATGGTGGTAAAGATCCCGGAGCAGTGGGTAAGTTTGCCAAGGAAAAGGACTTGAACCTCTCGCTCGCGCTCGAAGTGGGAAAACAGATGAAAGAGCAGTTCCCGGATGTCAAAGTCGTGTACACACGTTCGACAGATGTGTTCATCCCTTTGCAGGAACGAGCCAATATCGCCAATAAAAGTAACGCGGATCTCTTCATCTCTATCCACACCAATTCCGCGGAAAAGAAAGAACCTTGCGGAGTAGAGACTTTCATTCTCGGAACCGATAAAATGGAGGCGAACTTGGACGTCGCTATGCGCGAGAACGCCGTTATGAAATTGGAATCCGATTATAAGACCACTTACCAGGGTTTTGACCCCAATTCCATTGATTCGTATATCATGTTCGAACTCATGCAGAATAACTACATGGATCAGTCCTTGCAGTTTGCTACCCAGGTGCAAAACCATTTTGTGGGACATCTCAACCGCTCCGACAGAGGCGTTCGTCAGGCGGCATTCTGGGTGCTTCTCAAAACGGCGTGTCCTTCAATCCTTTTTGAAATGGGCTTTATCTCCAATCCCGCAGAGGAAAAATACCTTAGTTCCGACACCGCCATGACACAAATGGCGGACGCGCTGGTCAAAGCCTTTGCTGCATACACCCATCGCCAGGCCGCCAAATCCGAAGTTCTTGTCATAGAATCTACTAAGAATCAGCAGTTGGAATCGACATCAACACGTAAACGAGACGTAAACGAATCGGACTCGTCTGCTACCAATACCGTGCTTAAAGCGGACACTGTACAGAAGAAAAAAGTGGAGGCGAAGGAAAAAACTAAGTATTACGCTGTGCAGATTTGTGCTTCCAAGAAGCCCTTGGAGAAGAATGATCCGAAACTGAAAGGAACGGAGTGCGAATATCTGCAACTCGGCGAATGGTATAAGTATTATACCGCCGCCAATACGGACCGGAAAAAAGCAGAGGAAGCGCAAAAGAAACTCAAAGCCGCTTTCCCGGATTGTTGGATCATAACATTTGAAAAATAACCATTTAAGCTTTATTTATAAAAACCATTTTAGCTTTATATTAAATATGAAATACGCACGTGAGATCAAAGTCGGCGTTCTGGCCGCAGTCTGTTTGTTTTTGCTCTTCTTTGGCTTGAATTTCCTCAAAGGAGTGAATATCTTCTCGCCGACCAACAGTTACCATGGTGTTTTCTATAACCTCCACGGTCTCGAGGAGCAAGCGGCGGTGTATATCCGCGGACACCGGGTCGGACAAGTGGACGTTATTCATTATGACTTTACGGCTGATAGTGCTTTTACTGTGGATTTGTCAATTCGCAAAGACATCGCTTTGCCGCAAGGAACAGCGATGGCACTCGTCTCGGACGGTCTTCTGGGAGGTATGGCGGTTGAATTGCAGTTCCCCGAGAACACGAACAATGCGGACTTGGCAACGGTAGAGAAGGGTGCTTATCTGCCCACAGTGTATGTACCGGGTATTATGGAATCGCTCAAAGGCGATCTCATGGCGCATATCGATCAGGCTATCCTGAGTGTGGACTCCTTGGTAGCTTCACTTCAGGACCAAGTGAACGGCGGACATATTAAGAGTTCCTTAGTGAACGTAGATCGTATCACCAGCGACCTCACAACCGTTTCTTCCGACCTCAAACATGTGATGAAAAACCAAGTGCCGAGAATTGTTAATAACGCGGACACGACATTGGCTAATCTGAACGCCGTTGTAGCGGATATCAAGTCTGCCGATTTGGCATCTACCGTAGCGCGTGTGGACACCGCTGTCGAGAACGTCAATTCCCTTGTTACAGAAGTGCGGAAGCCTATTGCGCCGCTTATGCAACACATAGATGCTACGGTCGTTTCTGCCGACTCCTTATTGGTCGATCTGAAGGCGCATCCCAAACGCTATGTGCATTTCAGCTTATTCGGAAAAAAAGATAAGTAAGGCCTGTTGATAACCTACTAAATTGAACATAAACTAATTTGTATTTTTTCTAAATTGAAACAATCTTCTACCCTGCGTAAAGCCCCAAAAACTTTGGCTTTACGCACTTTTTTTCAAAAAAATGAGTTACCTCTTGCATATATCAAACCCGCTGAAAATCAAGGGTTTAGAACTCAACAAAGTACATAATTGCTTGTAAATCAATGTTTTATTTCTAAAGTGCTGAAATTACGTGGTTTACAAAAGTCTGTGAATTTTGCCATTCTCCCAATATTTGCATATGTCAAAAAAAAGTAGTACCTTTGCACTCGTTTTCGCCTAAAATGGATGTCAAACATGCCTATAAAACTCCATGTTGATAACTCGCGAAACAATATACACCTTATTTATATATTAGAATTAAAAAATGCAAACATTACAACAACAATGGGCCCAGTGTCAGACCATCTTGGCTGATAACTTGACGACCAGCGCTTACCAGACGTGGTTCGCGCCTATTGTACCGTTGCAGTTTGCGCAAGGTGTTCTGACGCTGCAAGTCAAATCGCAGTTCGTGGCGGAGTATATTGAGGAAAACTATATTCCTCTGCTCTCTGCCGCTATCTTCCGTGTGTTCGGTCAAGGTACTAAATTGGAGTACCGCGTGCTGATAGATGCTACTTCCGGAGCAGGAACGATGCTTCCTTCTGCGGGAGCTCCTTCAAAAAGCCAGATGTTGCCTAATATGCCGCAACCGGCTTCTGCAAACAACTTTGATACACAGCTCAATACCTTTTATACCTTTGATTCGTTCGTCGCAGGAGAACCGAATAAACTGGCGCGTAACGCCGGCATGAGTATTGTGCAGAATCCCGGTAGAACCGCTTTCAACCCATTGTTCATCTATGGAGGAAGTGGAGTCGGTAAGACACACTTGGCAAATGCTATCGGAAACCAGGTCTTGGCGCTCAATCCGTACGCACGCGTGTTGTATGTGAGTGCCAACACGTTCAAACTCCAATATCAGGATGCAGCGAAAGCGAACAGAATACCGGATTTCCTGAATTTCTATCAGGCGGTAGATGTGCTGATTGTCGATGATATTCAGTATTTTGCAGGCTTGAAAGGTACACAGGACACTTTCTTCCACATTTTCAATTATTTGCAGCAGTCTCGCAAACAGTTGATATTGACCTCCGATCGTCCTCCTATCGAGTTGAAAGACATAGAGGAGCGCCTCCTTACCCGTTTCAAATGGGGCTTGGCGGCGGAAATAACACGGCCGGATTATCAACTGAGAAGGAATATTCTGCTCAGCAAAATGCACAGAGACGGTATAACGCTTTCGGACGATGTAATCGATTTCATTGCGCAGAACGTGCGTGATTCTGTTCGTGACCTCGAAGGTATATTAGCCTCTCTCCTTGCGCACTCTACGCTTACTGACAAAGAGATTGATGTTCAATTGGCAGAGCAGATCATCAGCCGTATTGTGGCTATTCAGCCGCGCCAGACTACGATCCCGGACATTATTGCTACCGTAGCAGAATATTTCAATGTCCCCCCGAAATCCATTGTGGCGCAAAATCGCTCGAAGGATATTAGTCAGGCGCGGCATGTGGCGCTCTATTTGAGCAAAGAGCTGACCAACTGCTCGCTCAACGAAATAGGCTTCAAGATGGGAAGGCGCACACACGCAACGGTACTTCATTCAATCAGTCTGGTCAAATCACAATTGGAGTTCGATCCCGTTCTGCGCCAGCGCGTAGCACAACTCCAAGCTGCTTTAACAGCATAATAAAAAGGGTTAAAAAAGCAAAAATGGCACTCTTTCGGGTGCCATTTTTGATGATTGCCTTTCGTGCTCCAAGCACGGTTCGTTATGGGCTTATGATGTTACATCATTCCTCCCATGCCGCCTGCCGGCATTGCAGGAGCCGGATGCTCCTCCGGATGATCAACTATCACACATTCGGTGGTGAGGAACATTCCTGCTACCGAAGCAGCGTTCTCCAATGCCACACGGGTTACCTTGGCCGGATCAATGACACCTGCTTCGAACAGGTTCTCATACTGATCCTTGCGTGCGTTGTAACCGAAATCAGCTTTGCCGGAGCGCACTTTATCTACTACAACTGCGCCTTCTTTGCCGGCGTTTGCTACGATCTGACGCAACGGCTCTTCAATCGCACGGCGTACGATCTCAATACCCGTTTGTTCATCCTCGTTCTCGCCTTTGAGACCTTCCAAAGCTGCTTGCGCACGGATGTACATCACACCGCCGCCGGGAACAACTCCTTCTTCGATTGCTGCACGCGTTGCGCTCAAAGCATCGTCCACACGGTCTTTCTTCTCTTTCATCTCTACCTCCGAAGCAGCTCCAACGTTGAGTTGTGCAACACCGCCGGCGAGTTTAGCCAGACGCTCTTGCAGTTTCTCTTTGTCATACGTGCTCTTGGTAGCCACGATCTGCGCTTTGATCTGCGCTACGCGGTTCGCGATAGCCTCTTTGTTACCGGCGCCGTTAACGATGGTTGTATTGTCTTTGGTTACGGTAATGGTCTCAGCCGTTCCTAACATATCGATGGTAGCTTGCTCCAACTTGATACCTTTCTCCTCGCTGATAACTGTTCCGCCGGTGAGGATAGCAATGTCTTCCAGCATCTCTTTGCGGCGATCTCCGAAACCCGGAGCTTTTACTGCGCAGATCTTCAGTTGTGCGCGAAGGCGGTTAACAACAAGTGCTGTCAATGCTTCGCTGTCCACATCCTCTGCAATAATCAGTAACGGACGGCCGCTTTGTACAGCAGGCTCCAATACAGGAAGAAGCTCTTTGAGGTTCGAAATCTTCTTGTCGTAGATCAGGATATACGGCTTGTCCATCTCAACCTGCATCGTCTCGGTGTTCGTAACGAAATAGGGACTGATGTAGCCGCGGTCGAACTGCATACCTTGTACAACGTCGATGGTGGTGTCCATGCCTTTTGCTTCGCCGATGGTGATCACGCCGTCTTTCGAAACTTTGCGCATAGCGTCAGCAATCAATTTGCCGATTTCGGCATCGTTGTTGGCGGAAACGGTAGCTACTTGCTCGATTTTGTCGAAGTCGTTACCCACTACAACAGCATTCTTCTTGATCTCTTCTACAACCGCAGCAACGGCTTTGTCGATACCGCGTTTGAGGTCAAGCGGGTTAGCACCGGCTGTTACGTTCTTCAAACCAACGCCCACGATGGCTTGTGCGAGTACCGTTGCTGTGGTGGTACCATCACCTGCCTGATCGCCGGTTTTGGAGGCTACTTCTTTCACTAACTGTGCACCGAGGTTTTCTGCCGGATCTTTCAGCTCTACCTCTTTCGCTACGGTCACACCGTCTTTGGTGATATGCGGAGCTCCGTATTTCTTATCGATGATGACATTGCGTCCTTTCGGGCCAAGTGTCACTTTTACTGCGTCTGCCAATTGGTCAACGCCACGTTTCAGCGCCTCGCGCGCCTCTACATTATAGGTAATGTCTTTTGCCATAACAATTTAACGATTTAACGGTTTAACAATTTAACAAACAACAGCGAGCACGTCGCTTTGACGCATAATGAGGTATTTCTCACCGTCCAACTCCAACTCTGTTCCGGCATATTTGCCGTAGAGTACCTGGTCTCCGACTTTGAGAACCATCTCTTCGTCTTTTGTTCCGTTACCCACAGCGAGTACTTCACCGCGCAGGGGTTTCTCTTTGGCGCTATCAGGAATAATAATACCGCCGATTGTTTTTTCTTCTGCAGCAGCGGGCTTGATCAGCACGCGGTCTGCTAATGGTTGAATCTTGCTCATAATATAAGTGTTTTAAATATTAAATCATTATTTTCGCGCGTATGTTACGCGTATCTTGCGCGTATGTTACACGCTTGGAATCATATTCGCTAAATGAGTATCAAACGCTATGCCAAACGGAGTGTGTCTGCCAAAATGGCAGTTTACCAGAAGCGTTTGGCATCTGCGCTGTATTCGTAGCCTGCGTTATGCAGGTTTTGGCAGAGTTCATCCAAATTGATGTCCAAATCGTCACATAGTTCTTCCAATGAAGCATACTCATCGCGCAATTTCATGTTTACGAAACTGACTAACATGTTCGGGTTTGTAGGGATATTCATATTCTTTCTGTTGAGTTTAGAGGGTTAAATTCTTCAAAATTTTCTGCAAAGGTACAAAAATATTTGCAAATATCAAAATTTTTTAGTACCTTTGCGCAGAATTATGGAAGAGAAACAAAATATTGGCGGTTTATTTGACCGAATAGCTAAGACGTACGACGGGCTGAATCATGGTCTGTCGCTTAATATTGACCGTTTATGGAGACGTAAGACGGTCGCGAAAATGCAGTCCTCGGAGCATGTTCTGGATGTGGCAATCGGAACAGCTGATTTGACCATCGAAATGCTCCGTCAGGGTAAGGCTGTACGTGTGACAGGCCTTGATTTGTCGAAAGAGATGATGGCAATAGGGGAGCGGAAAGTGGAACAGTTAAAGCGGAAAGGCACGTTGGACAAGAACTCCGAAGTGTCGTTCTTGTATGGAAATGCACAGCAAATGCCTTTCGCGGATGAGACATTCGGAGCGGTTACTTGTGCTTTCGGTTGCCGTAATTTCAGCGATTTGGATGCCGGGCTGAAGGAGATGTTCCGTGTACTGCGACCGGGCGGACAAGTAACCATTTTGGAGTTCTCTTATCCGAAAAATCCGGTCATACGCGCGCTGTATGACTTCTATTTCACGCATCTGTTACCGTTCATCGGTCGTCTTGTCAGCCGTGACAAAACGGCTTATACGTATCTCAATCGCAGCGTGAAAGGTTTCGTCTGGGGTGAAGCGTTTGTACAACATCTGAAAGACGCCGGTTTTATTCAGGAGCATTTCGAACCTCTGACTTTCGGCATTGCTACTATCTACACAGCTCGGAAAGTTTAGAGCTCGTCAGAACGAAGTGGTGTAGATCTCACGGATTTGAACCGTTGTAGCACAAAAAAAGGAACGTTCTTGCGTTCCTTTTTCAGTAGTGCTACCCGGACTCGAACCGGGGTTTACGGCGTGAGAGGCCGTTGTCCTAGGCCACTAGACGATAGCACCAAGGGGTTAATTTCAAAACCGAGTGCAAAGGTACTGCTTTTTTTTGACATGACCAAATATTTTTGAAAAAAAATTCATTTTCATTGCATTTTTTTGCATTTTTATGTAAAAAACAGGCTTTTTTACCTCCTTTTTGACAAATTTTCGCGCGCGCACTTGCGTATGTCAATTTTTTTTTGTAACTTTGCGCCCAAAATAATATTATATCATGAATGCGAATTTCGGATTTGTGCGTGTAGCGGCCGCAGTGCCGACCATGCGCGTAGCAGACTGCCGCTACAATGCGGAGCAAATTAAGTTGCAAATCGACGAAGCAATAGCTGAAGGCGTCGAGGTAATCTGTTTCCCTGAGTTGAGCATAACCGGCTATTCGTGTGCCGATTTGTTCTTTACACAAGCGCTCCAGCAGAGTTCTATGCGTGAGTTGGAATCAATATGCGATTACACGCGCGGCAAAGCAATCATTGTGCTTGTGGGTGCGCCGCTGCAAGTTGATAACGACCTGTTCAACTGCGCGTTTGTGATGACAGACGGCGAAGTGATGGGTGTTGTACCTAAAGTCAACCTGCCGAACACCGGTGAGTTCTACGAGAAGAGATGGTTTACTTCCGGACGTGCCGCACGCGAATATACGCCCGGAGGCATCGCACCGCGTATTCCGAAGATCGAGATATGGAGTGGAGAAGTGCCATTTGGAACGGATCTGCTATTCTGCACACGCACTTATACTTTTGGTATTGAGATTTGCGAGGATCTTTGGTCACCGCTGCCTCCTTCTACACAGTTAGCTATTCAAGGCGCGGAACTGATCTTCAACCTCTCCTCGTCCAACTGCGTGATAGGCAAGCACATCTTCCGCAAACAGATGATCAAGCAGCAGTCGGCGCGTGTCCATTGCGGTTATGTCTATACCTCTTCCGGCGTCGGTGAATCCACAACGGATGTGGTATTCTCCGGTAGTACCTATATTGCGGAGAATGGTGATATACTGACCGTGGGCGAACGGTTCCAACGTGAAAATTCGATGATCATTCAGGAAATTGATATTGAGCGTCTTCGTACCGACAGACAGCGCAATACGAACTTCACGAAAGATAAAACAGGTCATTACCGCCATATTAACGTGGCGCCGATTGATAGAGAAGAGGAGTGTACGGAGCCTATTCACCGTACTTTCTCGCCTTCGCCGTTCTTGCCCACGAAAGACAAAGAAGACCAGTACTGTATGGATGTGTTCTCTATTCAGACGAGTGCTCTTGCGCGACGTTGGGAACATACGCACACCAATACGCTCGTGTTAGGTATCTCCGGCGGTTTGGATAGTACGCTTGCGCTGTTGGTTTGCGTGCAGACAGCGGATTTGTTGGGTTATGACCGTAGTCAGATTGTGGGCGTGACGATGCCGGGCTTTGGTACCAGCGACCGCACATACCAGAATGCGTTGAGTCTGATGAAAGAGTTGGGAATCACGCACCGGGAGATACCTATCCGCGAAGAAGCAACCCAACACCTGAGCGACATCGAACATGATATCAACTGTCACGACGTGACATACGAGAACGCGCAAGCGCGCATACGTACATTAATATTAATGGATCTCGCCAACAAACTGAACGGATTGGTGGTCGGAACAGGTGACTTGAGCGAATTGGCACTCGGATGGGCTACGTACAACGGCGACCAGATGTCCATGTACGGCATCAATGCCGGAATACCCAAGACGCTTGTCCGCTATCTGGTCAGCTATGCGGCGCAGAATCTGTATGGTGAACCTTTGCGGAGTATTCTGCTTGACATCGTAGATACGCCGGTTTCACCGGAACTTTTACCGACGGATGAGCATGGAGAGATAGCCCAAAAGACCGAGGACAAGGTGGGTCCGTATGAGTTGCATGATTTCTTCTTATACTATTTTTTGCGCTTCGGTTTCACGCGCGAGAAGATCAAATACATGGCTGTCAGGGCGTTCGAAGATCTGTATGACGAAGAGACCATTGACAAATGGCTGAATGTGTTCATGCGCCGTTTCTGCCAGCAGCAGTTCAAACGCAGTTGTATGCCGGATGGACCCAAAGTGGTGAGCGTGAGCCTGAGTCCGCGAGGCGACTGGAGAATGCCGAGCGACGCGTGCTGTATTTAAATGAGAAATTGTGAAAATGAAAAAATACGAAAATATATCCCTTCTGCCGTATAACACCTTCGGCATAGATGTCAAAGCGCGGCTGTTCATCGAGTACTACTCGCTGGACGAGTTGCGGCAAGTGCTGAAAGAGCATAAAGGCGAGCAGATATTGCATATAGGGCAGGGTTCGAACCTGCTCTTTACCCGCGATTTCAATGGAATAATTCTGCATTCCGGCATGGCTCGTGCGCGGTTTATTGATGATGAGACCGTAGAGGCGCAGAACGGTCTGCGGCTTGATGATCTCATTGCTCAACTGACCGACATGGCGTACTGCGGCATGGAGAAACTAAGTCTTATTCCGGGCGAAGTGGGCGCTTCGGCAGTACAGAATGTCGGGGCGTACGGCGTAGAAGCGAAAGATGTGATAGAACGTGTTTATACGATGGATGTGGAGACGCAGGAAGAACGGGTCTTTACCAACGAGGAGTGCAAGTTCGGTTATAGGGATAGTATTTTCAAGCACGAACTGAAAGGTAAGTATATCGTCACGTCGGTGGTTTATAAGGTCAAACCCGGTGAGGCATCCAAGACCCGCGAGGAGATCATCCAGACGCGTATGGCGAAACTGCCGACAGTGGGCGAAGTGGGTTCTGCCGGTTCGTTCTTCATGAATCCGTTTGTGCCGGAAGAGAAAGCGAAGGAATTGTTGGAACTCTATCCCGATATGCCTAATTTCCCATCGCCGCAAGGCGTGAAGATCCCTGCGGCATGGCTAATCGAGCAATGCGGATGGAAGGGTAAGACGCTCGGCGGTGCGCAAGTGTGGCCTAAACAGCCGCTGGTCATCGTCAATGCGAATAACGCCACACCCGATGACATCATCGCCCTTGCCGCACAAGTCAGCGCAAGCGTCAAAGAGAAATTCGGCATCGACATTCACCCCGAAGTGAACTATATTTAATTGTAAATTGTGAAATAATCGTGCCCCTTGTGGGCTAAGAATTGTAAATTGTGAATTGAAAATGGCTACATTTGTAATAGAAGGCGGACATAAATTACATGGATCTATCACCCCGCAAGGCGCTAAGAATGAGGCGCTTCAAGTGCTCTGCGCTGTTTTATTGACCAAAGAGACGGTCGTTATTGACAATCTCCCGAATATATTGGATGTGAATAACCTCATCGACCTGCTGGCATCTATTGGCGTGACGGTGGAGAAACTGTCCAAAGGCAAGTTTGCTTTCACTGCGGCTAATCTCGACACAGCGTACCTGCGGAGTGCGGATTTTCTCAAGAAATGCAATAAACTCCGTGGCTCGGTTATGCTCATCGGTCCGCTTTTGGCGCGTCTGGGGGAAGTGACATATGCAAAACCCGGTGGTGACAAAATAGGTCGTCGGCGTTTGGACACGCATTTCCAAGGAATGGTGAACCTCGGCGCTACCTTTACATACGACCAGGACTTGCTCGCTTATCGTTTTGAGGGCAAGCACCTCAAAGGCTGCTATATGCTCTTGGACGAAGCTTCTGTCACCGGAACAGCGAACATTATTATGGCGTCTGTCCTTGCCGAAGGAACCACTACCATCTACAATGCAGCTTGCGAACCGTACGTGCAGCAACTTTGCCGTCTCTTGAATAACATGGGTGCGAAGATCAGTGGAGTCGGTTCGAACTTGTTGACCATCGAAGGTGTGAAATCGCTTCACGGCGCACAACATAAACTCCTGCCGGATATGATTGAGGTCGGTTCGTTCATCGGCATGGCAGCTATCACCGGCTCTGAACTGCGTATCAAAGAGGCGGGAATAAAAGACCTTGGAATCATTCCCGATGCATTCCGTCGTTTGGGTATCCGCATTGAGGAAGAAGGAGATGATCTCGTCATTCCGGCGCAGGAACACTATCAGATTGAATCGTTCCTCGATGGCTCTATTCTTACGGTAGCTGATGCCCCGTGGCCGGGTCTGACGCCGGACTTGCTGTCTGTCCTTCTTGTGGTAGCCACACAGGCAAAAGGCTCTGTGCTCATCCACCAGAAGATGTTCGAATCCCGTCTTTTCTTTGTAGATAAGCTGATTGACATGGGCGCACAGATCATCCTCTGTGATCCTCACCGTGCAGTTGTAGTCGGTCACGACCACACCCGCCAACTCAAACGCAATAACATGACTTCGCCCGACATCCGTGCAGGTATAGCCATGCTCATTGCCGCCATGTCTGCTGAAGGCACGTCTCGTATCGACCACATCGACCAAATCGACCGTGGTTATGAAGACATCGAAAACCGGTTGAATGCGATTGGGGCTTGTATAAGGAGAGAGGAGTGATTGTAGTGTGCAAATTTTGCATATAACAAGATAAACGTGCATTTTATACACGTTAATAAGAAATGATAGAATTTAAGCAAATATCAGTAGATTTTCCAGATGAGAAAGATGTTGAAGTACTTTCTTTGAGGATTTCAGGCACTTATTCTGGCGGTTTTGAGGGGACTTGCCGTAGTGTTTCTATCCATCAGATATGTGATTTCTTTGCAAAAGCAAAAGAAGGTGGTTTTTATTTTCGTTTAACAAAGGATCAATTAGTAAAAGAAGAGCTGGCTAATATGCCGCAACGTTGGATAGAAAGAGAACAAGAAAGGGAGAAAATGTATTTTGCTGAATATAAAGCAAAAATGCAGGTTTTGCAACCGAATGATGTTCTGAAACCATATTGTTTCAATCTTTCTCTTCGGGACAAAAATCATAATAGTTATTTGACAGTGGTTTGGTTTGATGAAGCGCCAAATCTTAATATGTCGCTAAATGACATCATTTTACCTCATATTCAGTCAATTAATTATAACGACTTTGCGAGGAAGATAGACTGGGATAATTTTTAAATGAAAACAATAGTAATATGATAGATTCCGTACATGATTATCCGATTAGCCAGATTTTTAGTAAAGATGCTAATTGGTATTATTGCATCCCAAAGTATCAAAGGGAATATACTTGGTCATATTCTCATTGGGGTACGTTGTTTAATGATATAGAATCCAATGCTTTAGGTTACTTTATCGGTTCGATAATATGCATAAACAACACGCACGATTCTTTCCAAATAAAGCAACTTGAAGTGGTGGACGGTCAGCAACGTTTGACCACATTAAGTATATTATTGGCTGCAATATATACACAACTACAGAAATATAAAGATTATATTTCAGATGATGATATAGATGTGCTGCCATCAATAAGAAAATCGTTGCGCCGGAATGATGCACCTAATGGATTGATTTTACAACCACAAATACAAAATTACAATTCAGATGATTTCTCCTATTTGATGCAGGAAGCAGCTATCTTGGATGTAAATAAATTCGGGCGAAAAAAAGCAGTTTCTTATTATCCACAACGTAAACTCGGTAGATGCTATAATTATTATATTCAAAGGTTAGAATCTCTTCTTAAAGACATTCCCACAGAAGAGAAAGTATCTAAGTTATTGGATATTTACAATAAAATCAATCAAGCTGTTTTAGTAAAGATAGAGGTAAGTAGTCATACAGAGGCGTATATGCTTTTTGAAGCCTTGAATGACAGAGGTACGCCTCTTACTGCTATAGATTTGATGAAGAATACCATTCTTTCTAAGGCAAAAAGTAATGAAGAAGTAGATGCTTATTATGAGCAATGGAAATCACTCATAGAATCGCTTACAGACGATTATCATACTCAAGAAAGATTCTTCCGTCATTATTATAATGCTTTTAAACAGAGACATAATAAACCTTTTATTTCTGAGGAAATCCGCAGTAAAGAACCTCTTGGCGTGATTGCAACTAAAACCAATTTGTTAAGCATATATGAGAAGTTAATCAATTTGAATTTAGATGCTTTTATTACGGATATTACTAAATGCGGACAGATTTACGCTAATTTTGTAAATCCGAATATTGCTCCTATTCAATTTAAGGATGCGCTATTAGATTTGCTGCATGTACAAGCGGTGCCTGCAAATACCTTGTTGTTGTATCTTTTCTATTATCAAGAGGAACTGAACTTGTCAGACAAAATGCTGAACAAGATAATAAATCTGATGGTAAAGTTTTTTGTTCGTCGTAATATTACGGACACTCCTAATACTTATACGCTTGATAGAATTTTTATGAGTATAATATCGAATATCAATGTCAATATATCAATAGGTGAAAATGGTATGTACGATATTATATATGAATCTTTATTAGAGGTGTCTGCTTCGGATAAAGATTTTGCTGAAAAATTATCCGGAAATATTTACGAAGAGAATGTCGGAGTCACTCGCTTTGTATTATGCAAGTTGTGCGAAAAATACATGACGACAGAAAATTGGACTAATCTATGGGAGCAGAATATTGTGTCAAATAAAAAGATTTATGTCTGGACAATAGAGCATATTTTCCCCGAAGGCGCGAATATTCCCGAAAGTTGGGTTCAGATGATAGCAAATGGAGATAAAGAATTAGCTCAGGCATATAGAGCAGAATATGTTCACAAAATTGGCAACTTGACGATAAGTGGATTCAATAGTACATTGAGCAATAAATCTTTTGTCGATAAAAGAGATATGACCAATAAAAAAGGTCTATATGTCGGCTATAAAAACGGTTTGGAAATCAACAAGCTACTTGCTCAAAAGGAAAGTTGGACAATAGAAGATATTAAGTCTCGGACATCAGTTTTTGTAAATGAACTAATAGAGATGTTTAAGTTATAATTTCTAACAACAATGTACGTCTATTGCGGAGAAGATAGTATTGAGTATTTGGTGGATACGGAGGCAGAAAAGGTCTATGAACTCACTATAGGAGAAAATGAGGAAGTAATCAGTTATAGTGAGCATAGACAAGAAATGCAGAATTTTCTTCGTTGGCGTCCATATCTGCAAATATTCAAAGAGACCAGCGATAGACCAAATTGGCTGAATTTAGAAATGAGTCCGTCAGATATTAAAGAAGCAGGTTGTTTGACACGAGATCTATATTTTGCTTTTGAATTAAAGAAATATAAAAAAGGACAAGATTTACTTGTGCAAATTGAGAATGTTGAGAGAGTTAGAAAACATAATGAAAGCTTGCAAACAATATGTCAATTCCTTGTGAACGAATTTTGTAAAGATAAACAAGCTCCTTTATGGGGACTCAAATATTGCGCAGCAAATGAAAATCAAAATGACAAAGAAAGACAAGCTTTTTGTGATACGATAGATTCTATCATAGAGATTGCATCAAATGGGTATAGTAAAGAAATTGCACATAATATGTATTTGCTATTAATGGCATATAAGTACGATTTTACCTATATTTGTAGATGTATTCGTCAGAATAACCTATTGGAAGGTTTTCATCAGTATATCTTGTCGGATACGAACGCTTGTATTATAGGGGCTGAATTATATGATGCAATTACATTTTTAAAAGAAAATGGACAAAAACCTATTTATTTACTTACGGAAGAAATGGTAACGGATGGAATAGTAAAATATAGACAGTCATATCCGATATTAAAATGTCCTCCTTGTAATTAAAATTAAATATATAATATGATGAAAACAATGTGGTAAATAACCCCATTTACCTTCGTAACACGGCAAAAACACGGCAAAAACACGGCAATGACGTATAATGTCACTACAACCTCAGTACAATAATCAACTAAAATTTGTTATCAAATATGGCACAAGCGGAATTAAATATAACTATTGACAAACTATCTGGTAAGATCTACGGAAACAGCGATGTGTATATTGCGAATCGTAACGGAAAAACGGTTATAAGTCATTATCCCAAACATCGTGATCCAAATTCACTCACGCCACATCAGCGTGACCTGAACACTTCTTTTGCCCAAATATCCAAGCAGGCAAAACTCGAACTCACAGATCCCGACAAACGTGCTGCTTGGCAGCAACGATATGACGAATACAAAGCTAATTATAACTCGAAAGACAAGTACTATTTTACCCTCCGTGGATTTGTAATCGCTCAACTCTCAAAAAAATGAAATATGACACCATTAGATAAACAAACATTATTTCTTTTGTATGATGCGCCGGACAATACAGCGCAGGTGCAAGTAGTGGTACGAGATGAGACCATTTGGATGACTCAAAAAGCGATGGCTACGCTTTTTGATGTTAATGTGCCAGCAATAAGCAAGCATTTAAAGAATATCTTTGAAAGTGGAGAACTTGAAGAGAAAGTGGTTGTTTCCAAAATGGAAATAGCCACTCCACATGGAGCTATAGCAGGAAAAATGCAGACAATAGAGACAAATTTCTACAATCTCGATGCGATTATCTCTGTTGGCTATCGTGTCAATTCTACCCGTGCAACGCGTTTCCGTCAATGGGCGACAAAGATTTTGAACGAATATATACGCAAAGGATTTGTGTTGGATGATGATCGTCTCAAACAAGGCAAAACGGTATTTGGGCAGGATTATTTCCGTGAACTCTTGGAACGTGTACGTTCCATTCGTGCGAGCGAACGACGTATTTGGCAACAAATAACTGACATCTATGCGGAGTGCAGTATAGATTATGACCCGAAAGCACCGACTACGCGTGAGTTCTATGCAATGATCCAAAATCGTTTTCATTATGCCATTACAGGTCAAACAGCTGCGGAGATTATTTATACGCACGCTGACCATGAGCAACCGAATATGGGACTCAAGACTTGGAAGAACTCACCTGATGGACGTATTTTGAAGTCGGACGTCACGGTGGCTAAAAATTATTTGGATGAGAAGCAAATCCGTCGTTTAGAGCGTGCAGTGACCGGATATTTTGATTATATAGAGGATTTAATTGAAAACGAAAATACATTTAATATGGAGCAGTTTGCCGCCAGTGTGAATGAGTTTCTTTCATTCCGACGCTATAATATATTGCCAGATAAGGGACGTATTTCCAAGGCGCAAGCGGATGAAAAAGCAGAGGCAGAGTACGATATTTTCAATCGTACGCAACCGATTACTTCTGACTTCGATAGAGAAATTAAAAGAATGATAGAACAAGAAAACGGCAACATATGAAAAGAATATTAGGTATTTTATTGGCTGTTTTGCCGATGATGGTGGCAGGACAGATGGTACAGCCGGTGACGTGGACGGGTGAAGAGGCCGGGACGATGGATGAAAACGGCATCGGAGACAGCGTGCGGATACGGGCAACTGTGGAAGAGGGATGGCATATGAGCATTCTCGAAATGGGAGAGTTCATGTTTACACAGGAATACAAGGATTCCTTTGTGATGACTGTCGCTAAAACGGAAATGGCGCCTATTCGGTTTAACGCGTGCAACGATGTGATGTGTACGGCCCCGGAAGTGTGGAGTTATGAAGAGAAAACCCCTCTCCAGCCCTCCTCACAAGGGAGGGAGAATATTTCCGCGGGGGAAGATGGTTACACAGACTCAGTTACCGGTAATAGGTCGCTGTGGTTGATTTTCCTGCTGGGATTGTTGGGAGGATTGTTGGCAATCTTCACGCCTTGCGTGTGGCCGATTATTCCGATGACGGTGAGCTTCTTCCTGAAGAAAGGCGGCGGACTGAAGGATGCGGTTCTATATGGGCTGAGTATCGTGATCCTTTATGTGGGATTAGGGCTCTTGGTGACGATTCTCTTTGGCGCTTCGGCTCTGAACGAGATGAGTACCAACGCGGTAGTGAATATCGTGTTCTTCTTGATTTTGGTGATTTTTGCGCTCTCTTTCTTCGGATTGTTCGAGATCACTTTGCCGGACAGCTGGTCCACGGCATTGGACAGCAAAGCACGAAGTACAGGCGGTTTCCTGAGTATTCTGCTGATGGCGTTTACGTTAGTTATTGTCTCGTTCTCTTGTACGGGACCTATTATCGGCACGCTGTTGGTAGAAGCGGCAGGCAAGTCTCTCTTAGCTCCTGCGATGGGAATGTTGGGCTTTGCGATTGCACTCGCTTTGCCTTTCTCGCTGTTTGCTATGTTCCCTCAGTGGCTCAAACAGGCTCCTAAGTCAGGTGACTGGATGACGAGTTTCAAAGTGGTGTTGGCGTTCCTTGAGTTGGCGCTTTCGTTGAAGTTCCTGAGTGTGGCAGACATGGCATACGGGTGGGGTATACTGCCGAGATGGCTCTTTATTGCGATATGGATCGTTTGCTTCCTCGGCATAGGAATCTATCTTATATGGGATATATGGAGCGTATCGACCCCACGTAAAATCATCCGTGCAATCGTGATCATCCCATCCCTGGCCTTTGCGTTTTACCTGGTACCGGGTCTTCGCGGCGCGCCCGTGAAAGCTATCAGCGCTTTTGCGCCTCCTATGGAGATTGAGGGGCGTGTCGTCTTTAACGATTATGAGGAGGGAATGGCTTATGCACGACAGACGGGAAAGCCGATTATCCTCGATTTCACCGGCTATGGATGCGTTAATTGCCGGAAGATGGAAGCCTTTGTGTTAGACAACGACAGCGTGAAGGAACGGTTAAAAAGTTACGTTTTCATCGAGCTTTTTGTGGATGACCGTTTGGACGCAGACAGCGACGGAGAGAGTGAAGGTACCGAAAACAGCCGAATTCAACGGGAACTTTACGGCTCTAATGCACAGCCGTACTTCGTGCAATTAGACGCAAAAGGCAATCAAGTAGCTGCTCCGATGGCCTTTACAACGGATCCGAATGAATTTATAGAATGGTTAAAATATTGATAATATGAAAAAGTTTTTCTCCTTAGCATGCCGGCAGAGTATATGATGCAAAAGGCAATTATGTAGCAAAATTTTGACAATAAATTTGCATATATGAAAAAAAAATAGTATCTTTGCACCGTTTTAATATATCAAGATATGAAAAAGACATTTTTAATGGCCATTATGGCAGTATTATTCGGTTTGAGTTCCTGCAATACGCATGACCAACTCATCACATTTGCCCAACTGCCGGAAGCAGGTCAACAATTGGTACAAGCTAATTTTGACGTTGCCAATATCGCTTATGTGAAGAAAGATAGAGAGTGGTTTGACAAGGAGTATGAAGTGCGTTTTAACGACGGCACGGACTTGGATTTGGAAGGTGACGGAAGCCTCAAACATGTGGATTGCAAGTATCAGGCCGTTCCGGAGGCTTTAGTTCCAGAGTTCGTTCGTCAGCAAGTAGCTGCTCAGTTCCCGCAAGCATTCATCGTGGAGTGGGGTAAAGACGACCGGGGATGGAAGGCTGAACTCAATAACAAGTTGGAACTTAAGTTCAACCGCAGTTTTGAATTAACCGGCTTAGACGACTAATAACGATGATAGCAAAGAAGAATTATGAGACCAAGCGTCCGCCGGAGAAGGAAATGATTTTCGGTGTACGCGCTGTTATGGAAGCCATCGATGCCGGCAAGGCGCTGGACAAAGTGCTTGTGCGCAGAGACATGTCTTCGGCTATCGGGCGTGAGTTGCTTATCAAGTTAGAAGGCACATCGACGCCGATTCAGCGTGTTCCATTAGAGAAACTCAACCAATTCACGGACAAGAACCACCAAGGCGTGATTGCTTTTCTCAGTCCGATAGAGTTCTATCCGTTAGAGAATATGGTAGCATCGTTGTTTGATGAGGGTAAAGTGCCTCTTCTGATGCTGTTGGACGGCGTGACGGATGTACGCAATTTCGGAGCTATCGCGCGTACTTGTGTGTGTGCGGGCGTACACGCGTTAATTATAGGTTCGCGCGGGAGCGCTGCCATCAACGGCGATGCGGTCAAAGCGTCCGCGGGTGCGTTGCATTCATTGCCGATATGCAAGGTAGAGAACCTGCAAAACGCGTTGCGTTACCTGCAAGAAAGCGGTTTGCGCATTGTGGCGGCAACGGAACATACCGATCGTAATTACACAGAAGTGGACATGACCGTTCCGACCTGTATTGTAATGGGCAGCGAGGAAAAAGGTATCTATGAGGAGAACCTCAAACTATGTACAGACCAGGTGCGTCTTCCGATGACAGGCGTGATTGAATCGCTCAATGTCTCTGTTGCCGCCGGTGTTTTCATCTACGAGGCCGTTCGGCAGAGAGCACTGAACAACTAAAAATTATAAACTCTTAAAATTGAACATTATGGCAAAGTATGTTTGTGATGTCTGCGGGTACGAATATGACCCCAGCGTTGGTGATCCGGAGAACGGCATCGCCGCAGGAACCGCATTTGAAGACCTTCCGGCAGAGTGGAGTTGTCCTCTCTGCGGAGTTGGCAAAGACCAGTTCACCAAGGAATAATGACCGTTTTATACGAAGACAATCATATTATTGCGGTCAATAAGACTTGCAACGAAATCGTACAAGGCGACAAGACAGGCGATACTCCGCTTGCGGATACAGTAAAGGTCTATATCAAAGAGAAATACCATAAGCCAGGCGAGGTGTTTTTAGGTGTAACGCACCGATTAGACCGTCCGACAAGCGGAGTAGTGCTCTTTGCGCGCACGAGCAAGGCGCTCTCGCGTTTGAACGAGATGTTCAAGAGCCACGAGCAAATCCGCAAGACCTATTGGGCGATTGTGCAAGGTGCTCCCAAACAGGCGGAAGCACGTTTGGAGAATTGGCTTGTCCGCAATGAAGCGCAGAACAAGAGTTATATAGCCAAACCCGGCGCGAAAGAAGCCAAGTTGGCTGTGTTGAGTTATAAAACTCTTGTCAAAGGCGACCATTATTCGCTCTTGGAAGTTAATTTGGAGACTGGCCGGCATCATCAGATCCGCTGTCAGTTAGCGGCAATAGGATGCCCGATAAAGGGCGACCTGAAATATGGCGCCAAAAGGTCTAATCCCGATGGAGGTATTAGTCTTCACGCACGCAAAATTGAATTTATTCACCCTGTAAGCAAACAAGATATATGTATTACAGCTCCTGTACCAGACGATTCATTATGGCAGCAGTTTGCTGCATTAGTTCCTTAATGGTGAGTGCCGGTTTGTTACCCGACACGCTTGTGGCTTTCCCAGGCGCAGAAGGTTTCGGCAAATATACGTCCGGCGGCCGCGGAGGACAGGTGGTTTATGTCACTTCGCTGGGAGACGATGCTTCCGGCGCCAAAGAAGGTACGCTCCGTTGGGCGATGCAGCAATATCCCGGTGAGCCGTTGACGGTTTGTTTTGCTGTGTCGGGTGAGATCAGGCTGGTTAAGGACTTGCGAATCAACCGCCAGAATTATACCATAGCCGGACAAACGGCTCCGGGCATGGGTATAGTGATCACGCATAACAAAGTCAATTTCGGTGGCTCAAAGAACTTTATTGTCCGCAATATCCGTTTCCGTTTAGGTCAATATGATGTGAATGGAAAATTGTTGGACGCAAACGCTGTTGGAGCGGAGAATTGCGAGAGTTATATCTTCGACCATTGCGATTTCGGTTGGTCAATGGAAGAGAATATGAACTCTTACGACAGCCATTTTATTACTGTGCAATACTGTATCGTGCATGAAGGTTTGTACGATGCAGGACACAAAAAAGGTCAGCGTGCCTATGGTTGTCAATGGGGCGGTTCGCCGGCTACATATCATCATAACTTGTTGGTTCATAACAACAAACGTTCGTGCCGTTTTAACGGAGCGCAAGGGGTAAACGATTGTGTGGTCTATATTGATTATATCAATAATGTGCAGTATAATTTTGAGGGCGGTTCGAACGGTTGTTATGGTGGTGAGAATACTGCTAAATTAGCGGAAGGTGAATATAATGGTCTGAACTCGGCGCATGAGTGCAATTTTATCAATAACTACTACAAAGCAGGACCGAATACGACGAATAAGAAAAATTTTGTTTCAGTAGAGAAAGCGCGCTCCGGAGCTACGTCTTGGGGACCAAGCAAATGGTATCTCTCCGGTAATGTGTTTGATGGAGCAGCTTCGGCTACGGCAGATAACTGGTCGGCTGTGAACGTGAAGACCTATACGAAAGACGATATACGGGTAGATACACTCATTCGTCCGAAAACACCTTGGTGGAAATGGACTACCGATTCTATCTATGGTCGCTATGATTTCGAAATGTATGCTTATGCTGTCAGCGATTACGAAACGGCAGAGGAAGCGTACGAGACCGTTTTGGACACGGCAGGTTGTTTCCCACGTGACCATGTGGAGTTACGATTAGTGAACGATACCCGTAATAAGCAAGCTACTTATAGCGGTGCCTCCAGAGGAAACGGTATTATTGACACCGAGGAAGACGCCGAGGGATTCTATGATTATCCGGCTGTAGAAGCGCTGAAAGATACGGATCTGGACGGAATGCCGGATGTATGGGAGAGTGAGAATGATTGTGATCCCAATGTGCCGGACAATAATGTGCGTCACGCAAGCGGCTATACGATGTTAGAGATGTATTTGGATTATGCCATGAGTCATCGGTTGCAGATGGAGGACGGTTATCAAAAGCCGGAAGGATTAGAGTACACCCATACTCAGCCCGGTAGCAGCAATGAACGCTACAATATCTTAGGTCAGCGAGTTGGAGATGACTACAAGGGAATTGTAATCCAGAACGGACAAAAGTATTTACAACAATAAGATTTTGAGAATATTTGATGATATGAAGAAGTTCTTTACAATCGCCATGCTGATGTTAGCATTGGTAGCTTGCCGGGATCAGGTGCAACAAGTATCCGGATCCTATTCCTATAAAATCAGCGGAAAGGCAACAGTGAATGGTGTCAGCCGAAATTTATCCGATGAAATCGGCACTTTGGACATTATCCATAAGACCGACAGTACGGCGTTACTCACTTTTAACGCCATGGGAGGATCCGTTTACTACACTAATGCAAAAATTAAAGACAAGAACATTGACATGGAGGTTTTCAGCCGCCGTATTACGCAATCCGTCGGAGAATACGATGTGCAGGTGATAGGAAGCGGCAAGATCTACGACGGAACCATCATCTTTGATCTTATGTACATCGGTTCATCGTTGAAGGCGGATAATTTGGTAATGGTATGCAAAAGGAACTAACAATGAAAAAGGCGTGTCAGTCAGGTGTGGTTTGCGTTTGTCTGCTGCTCATAACTGCTTGCGGCAGGGTGAGTGAGCAGAAACCGGCTCTTCAGCCTATTCCTGTTCGTGTGCAAGTGGTGACAGCCGGTGTGGCAACGTCTCCTTCCCGTTATGTCGGAACAGTAGAGGCCGTTCGTGAGACGCCGCTCAGCGTTCAGACAGGCGGCCGTGTGCTGAGTGTGCATGTGAAAGACGGCGAGTATGTGAAGAAAGGACAAGTTCTGCTTTGTGTCGATAGTGCGCAAGCACTCAATGCCGTCCGCACGACGAAAGCGGTATATGAACAAGCGAAAGACGGATACGAGCGTGCCAAACAAGTGTATGACAAAGGCGCCGTGACCGACCAGAAGATGGTGGAAATAGAGAGCCAGTACACACAGGCCCGTTCACTCTACGATGCAGCGCGCCAACAACTCAGCGAATGTACTTTGCGCGCTCCGCAGGACGGAGTGATAAGCGGATGGAAAATTCAGCCCGGTCAATCGGTATTGCCTGCTATACGAATCGGTGTGATCCTAGACCTTTCCGCCTATCAAGTGCTATTCACAGTGCCGGAGACAGAGATAGGCATGGTAACAATAGGTCAGCGCGGAGAGATGGATTGTGCGGCTGTTGGCAAGTCGTATGAGATTCAGGTAACTGAGAAAAGCATGAAAGCCGATCCTGTGGCTCATACTTATACTGTTTCTGCGCGCGTGAGCGGAACAACGGATTCGCGATTGATGCCCGGCATGGTAGCCAAATGCCGTCTGGACGGACATAAGAACGCACAAGCGGAGAATAATGAGATTGTGATTCCGAACAGGTGTGTGCTTCTGACGAAGAACGGTCCGACGGTTTGGATAGCAGCAGACGGCAAGGCAGAGCGCCGCGCGATCAGAACAGGACGATACAAGTCCGATGGAGTAGAGGTGACAGACGGTTTGCACGCCGGCGATACACTTATTATAGACGGCTATCAGAAATTATATAACGGCTGCAAACTGCGCATACAATGAAAACGAGCAAGCACATAGAAGGCGCCATGAAGCATCACAATGTGGTGATTGCTTTGTTCATGCTGCTCATGGGCTTCGGTATCTGGTGTCTGCCGCGTCTGAACAAGGATGAGTTTCCGCAGTTCACGATCCGTCAGGGTGTAGTAGCGGCAGTTTATCCGGGAGCAACGGCTCAAGAGGTGGAAGAACAGGTGACGATGCCGCTTGAGGATTACATCAACTCGTTTGAAGAAGTGGATCGTTCCATGACTTTCAGTGTATCAGAAGATGGTATTTCGTACGTTTACGTCATGCTTCGCAACTCAGTGGAGGATACCGAAGGTACATGGACCAAAATGCGTGCAGGATTACCTTTGCTGCAAAAAACGGCTATGCCGTCCGGAGTTGTACAGACACTGATCATCGATGATTTCGGCTATACCTCCTCTTTGCTCATTGCTATCGAGAGTGAGCAGCGAAGTCCTCGTGAGTTGGAACAATACGCCAAACAGGTATGTTCGCGCTTACGCACGATCAAAGAGATGGGTAAGTTGCGGATCATGGGGCAACAAAACGAAGAGATAGCTGTGACAATCGATCCCGAACGGCTGTCCATGTATGGTGTCAGTCCAACTATGTTGCAGGCTCAGTTAGCGTTGCAAGGTCTTAGGACAATCGGCGGAGAGGCAGATGGCGCGGCTTTACAGGTGGTTATTCCTTACCAAACGGAATATGAGATCCAGGAACAGATCGTGTGGGCGGATCCGCTGACAGGAGCTACAATCCGCATGAAAGATATAGCCACCATCGAGCGCCGATACCAGAAAGCGGAGCGATACGTGGAGCACAACGGCGCGGCTTGTGTGGTTCTGAACATCGAGATGGAGCCGGGCAATAACATTGTGGAGTTTGGTGAAAAAGTAGATGAACAGATGGCAGAGGCAATGCGTCTTTTGCCGCCGGATATTCATTTCCACCGAGTAACGGATCAGCCGAGAGTTGTTCAAAGTTCCGTAGTTTCTTTCCTGCACGACATTGTCATTTCTATTATTGTGGTAATAGCGGTTATGCTCTTCTTCTTCCCGCTTCGTACTGCTTTGGTAGCATCCACAGGTGTTCCTGTCTGCACGGCTATCTGTATCGGATTGATGTACCTTACAGGTATTGAGTTGAATACAGTGACGTTAGCGGCATTGATCTTTGTGTTAGGAATGATTGTCGATGATTCGGTGATTGTGATAGACGGTTATACGAATCAGTTGGCGCGCAGACATTCCCGGTGGTATTCGGCGGTAGTGAGCACGAGTCTGCTGTTCGTTCCGATGTCGCTTGCCACTTGCGCCATCAGCGGAATGTTCTTCCCGATGACACGTATTATAGAAGGTCCTCTTGGTGAGTTCTTGCAACTCTTCCCATGGGCGGTACTCTATGCTTTGGGAGCCAGTATATTCTATTCCACTTGGGTGACCCCGTATCTCTCTTACCGCTTTATCAAGTTGCGCAACGAGAGTGAACTGAATCCTGTGGAGCGTGTACAGAACCGATTCTTCGGTTGGTTGCAGAAAACGTATGAGCGTATTTTAGGGGCTTGCTTTGCTCATACATGGATAGTATGGATCTTATTAGGCGGTTCTATATTCATCGGTTTATTCTTGATGACACGTCTCAATTTGCAGTTGTTGCCGAAAGCGGAACGTGAGTTTTTCGCTGTAGAGATCCATTTGCGCGACGGTGCGACCGTAGAGGAGAGTGCCGTAGTGGCAGATTCATTGGCCAATATTCTGCGTTCGGATCCGTTAGTGACCAGCGTAACTGCATTCATCGGTCAGTCTTCACCGCGTTTCCATGCGGCATATACGCCTCAGACACCGAGACCCAATTATGCGCAACTGATTGTCAATACACTTTCCGGCAAGGCGACAGAGCAAGTGATTGCGAAATACAGCGTGGCTTATGAGAACTATTTCCCGAATGCCTATGCTCGTTTCAAGCAGTTGGATTATCAATCGGCTACCAACCCACTTGAGTTGCGCGTAATAGGCGATGATTATGAGCAGATGGAGATATATGCTGACAGCCTGTATCAATTCATGGCTCAGATGCCGGAATTACAATGGGTACACAGCGAATATCATGGCATGTCTCCCTCGACGCGCATTGTGCTCAAGGCGGATGAGGCAACCCGTTTGGGTGTGACCGAGACGATGCTCTCGCTCTATCTGCGTCAAGCTACCAAAGGCGCAACTCTTACCACGCTTTATGAAGGCAGTTATAAACTGCCGGTAGTGCTCTATATGGCAGGAATGGATACCCTTTCCCCGCAGGCATTGGGTGAGATTATGATTCCAACGGCAGTTCCGGGCAAATGGGTTCCGCTTCGTCAGGTAGCAGATATCGAGCCGTACTGGCATCATACTTCGTTAGAGCACCGCAACTCGATGCGTGCTATCACCATCGGCGCGGATTTGCGCGGCAACATCAGTCAGGTGAGTGCGGATAAGAAAGTGAAGAAATGGATGAGCGAACACCTTAATCAACTGCCCGACGGGGTAGAAATTCAAGATGGTGGTCTGACCTTCCTCAACAAACTAATAGTTCCTCGGATTATGTGGTCCGTCGTAGCAGCATTGGCTGTGATGTTAGTATTGCTGATTTATCACTTCGGCAAACTTGGTTTGGCGTTGTTAGCTTTGTCCAGCGCGGTGTTGTGTCTTTTCGGCGCTATGTTAGGTCTGTGGATCTTCCAGCTGGACATTTCCATTACCGCCGTTTTGGGTGTAGTCAGTTTGATCGGAATCATCGTGCGTAATGCGATTATGATGTATGAATACGCCGAGGATTGCAAGAAATACAAGCATTTTGACACTCGTCAGGCGGCTTACTACGCCGGTTTGAGACGAATGAGGCCTGTATTCCTGACTTCCGCTACTACGGCGCTCGGCGTGTTGCCGATGATCCTTGCGCATACCAGCCTCTGGATGCCGATGGGAGTTGTGATTTGTTTTGGCACAATTTTTACTCTGCCGCTGACAGTAACTATTCTGCCTGTGGTATATTGGAAAGTATATGACAAGTAAACGGAACATAGTGCTCTTGGGCAGCTGTTTGATAGCTGTGGGCTGCTTCGCGCAAGCGTTGACGTTAGATTCCTGTCTATCGATGGCAAGAAGGAACAATCCTGATTTGCGCAAGTCAGAATTGTCAGTCAAGCGCGCAGAAGAAGTCCGGATGCAAGCCATGACCAAGTATTTCCCGCAGGTTAGGGGCATGGCATTCGGCTATCACGCTTTGAACCCGTTAGTTGATATAGGAGTTGATGATATAGGCAATGCCACGGTGCGCGATCTGCTCAATGTGTTATACGGTAATTTCGGCGCCGCTTTGGGAATGCCGAATACCTTCAGTCTTTTGCAACATGGTTACGGCGCGAGTGTTGTAGCTATCCAGCCGCTGTTTGTGGGCGGCAAGATCGTAGCCGGCAATCAACTTGCTAAATTGGGTGTAGAAGCCGCCAAACTGCAAGCGCAGATGAGTGAGCGCAACAAGTTAGAGGAAGTAGAGGAAAGTTACTGGTTAGTATATGGATTGCAGCAGAAACGCAAGATCATAGATGATGCAAACGCGTTGTTGGATACCACTTATCAAATGGTTCATAGCGCCGTAGAAGCCGGTTTGGCTTTGCAGTATGACCTTTCGCAAGTAGAAATCAAGCGTGACGAAGTGGCTCGCCAGCAATTACAATTACAGAGCGGCACCCGTTTGGCGAAGCGTGCGCTGGCGTTAGCTATCGGTTTGGAGAGCATCGATTCGCTTGAGATCGCCGAGCAAGAAGGGAATGAAGAACTGATCACCGAGTTACTGCCGAATGATTCCGCAGCGGCTACGCCGGAGCAGCAGTTACTTTCGCTCCAAGTGCGTGCGGCGGAACTGGAGAAACGGATGGTTTTGGCGGACGCGTTGCCGCAGATAGCACTTGGTGCCAACTATGGCTATTCTCGTTTTCAAACCAATTTCCTGCGTGACGGAATCCATAATAAGAACGGCAACGGCGCATTGTTTGTTACGCTGAATGTGCCGATAACCGGTTGGTGGGAGACGACGCACAAGATGCGCGAGAAACAATACGCTATCGAGCAGGCTAAGATAGATGAAGAGAATTTGGGTACACAGTTGCAGTTGCGTACGCAGCAGGCTTATGACCAGATGAACGATGCATTAGCGATGGTTCAGTTGCGCCAACGGGCATGTGAACATGCACGTGAGGCTCACAGCCACATGCAAGCCAATTACGAAGCGGGTAGAGCCACTATCGCGGAATGGCTTCAAGCGCAGATGGCGCTTACGCAAGCGGAATCCGACCTTACCGATGCTGAGATAGCTTACCGGGTACATGTGCGCAGATACAAAGATCTGACCCACTCGGAGCGTTAGTTCTCGGGCTTACGGCTCCTATATAAGGTAGATAAAAGGCAGGGAAACAACCAACGAACCTCCAACTAATATCCAACTATCACCAACGGTTGTTTCGGAGATGAGTCGTATTGGGCTATTGGTGGCGGGATAACATCCCGCATAATGGACATAAAACCGGCATAGGATGCCGGGCTAATGGACGAAGGAAAATTTGCACTGGCGAAAGTGGCGATATTGGCGATATCGCCAAAAACGACAAAATCGCCATGCAAAAAAATTGACAGAGCAAATTTTTATATATTACAAGGGGAGATAGATGACTTGTTTTGTTTCAAACCATTCTCCTTTAAACCATTGGCTGCACGGAGTGATCTCCGCCTCTTTGAAGGGGCGGAGTTCTTCTTTCAAGTCACCGCCTTTGAGTACTACCAATCCGTTTGGAACTGCGTTTCGCTGTTTGTTAGAGATGTTCTTGCGAACCAACTTCACGAGTTCGGGCATGGGCATAACCGCCCGACTGACGACAAAGTCAAACTTCTGCTTCTCTTCTTCAGCACGTTCCTGTTTGCAGACTACGTTCGTGAGACCCAAAGCTTGCGCCACTTCTGAGGCTACTTTGATTTTCTTTCCGATAGAATCAATGAGCAGGAATTGGCATTCGGGAAACATAATCGCCAAGGGAATACCCGGGAATCCGCCTCCCGTTCCGACATCCATGACGGTTGATCCGGGTTGAAAAGGCAGCAGTTTGGCAATCGCGAGAGAGTGGAGTACATGGTGTTCGTATAAGTTATCAATATCCTTACGCGAGATCACATTGATTTTGCTATTCCAATCGCGATAAAGCGCGTCAAGCTGAGCAAACTGCTCAGCCTGACGATCGGTTAATTGAAAATAATCGGTGATTGATTTCATGTTTATTGCTTCGCGTTTATTGTGCTTTGCACGTTTATTCCGCCATGTTGGTGAATACGTTCTGTACGTCTTCGTCCTCTTCGATTTTGTCGATGAGTTTCTGAACGGACTCACGTTGCTCATCGGTGAGCTCTTTGGTGTCGTTCGGAATACGAACGAACTCGATGGATTGGATTTCGAATCCTTGCTCCTCGAGATATTTCTGCATGTTGATAGCCTCGTTGAAATCGGAGTAAATGACGATTGTGTTCTCCTCCTCGTCCACACCGAGTTCCTCCACACCGAAGTCAATCAACTCCAACTCAAGTTCATCCAGATCGATGCCGTCCTTCATCGTAACGGTGAAGCAAGCCTTGCGGTCAAAGAGGAACTGGAGGCTACCCTGTGTACCGAGAGTACCGCCGAATTTGGTGAAATACGAACGGATGTTAGCGACGGTACGCATGTGGTTGTCGGTAGCCGTTTCGACGAAGATAGCGATACCGTGTGGTCCGTATCCTTCGTAGTTGATCTCTTTGTAGCCTTCAGAGGATTTATCGGTAGCTTTCTTAATAGCGCGGTCGATATTGTCCTTCGGCATGTTCTCGCGTTTACACTGTTGGATCAATGCACGCAGACGAGGGTTCGAATCAGGATCCGGTCCACCCTCACGGGCAGCAATAGTGATTTCTTTACCGAGTTTAGTAAATGTGCGGGACATGTGTCCCCAACGTTTCAATTTAGTTGCTTTGCGATATTCAAATGCGCGTCCCATATTAAATGTAAATTTTAATGTTATTAAATATAATAGTTAGATGGCGGCCGTTCAAAGCCGCCATCCAGATTTATTGAGCGACAGCTGTGCTATCCGTATGAGCGGGTGCCGGATCAGCGTGATCCAGAACGGTCTCATAACTGATTTGCTCGAAGCTGATCTTGAACTCCACGCGGCGGTTCTTAGCCCGACCAGCCTTGGTTTTGTTATCCGCAACAGGCATCTCATCTCCGTATCCCTTAGCCGAGAGACGCTCCGCCGGAACACCCTTACCGATGAGGTATTCCATAACGGCATTTGCACGTTTCTGCGAGAGTTCTTTGTTCTTTTCCGGCTTACCGGTGTTATCGGTGTGGCCTTGTACCTCCACGATGTAATTGCTGTTATCAATGAAGATCGTTGAAATAAGGTCAAGCAGCGGGTAAGATTTCGATTTGATAGAAGCCTTACCGGTTTCAAACTCGATACCTTGCATCGCCTTATTGAGGAGTTGGCGCACTTCGCGTTTCACCTCCGGGCATCCTTTGTTCTCGGGCACACCGATGACGAACGGACACTCATCTTTGTAATCCGGCACACCGTCACCATCGCTATCGAGGATACATCCTTTCGGGTCCACCTTTCCGTTCACCTCTTTCGGTGTGTTGGGGCACTCGTCCATGAAATCAGGAACACCATCTTCATCGCTATCCACCGGACAGCCCTTCTCGTCCACTAAACCACGAGCTGCTTCCGGTGTGTTGGGACACTGGTCCAGATAATCGGGCACACCGTCTGAATCGCTATCAATCGGACATCCCTTAGCGTCCACTTTACCCCAAGCTTCTTGCGGCGTATCTGGGCACTCGTCTTTATAATCAGGCACACCGTCACCATCGCTATCGAGGGGACAACCGATGCTGTCCACTTTACCAGCCGCCTCTTTCGGTGTGTTCGGGCATTGATCCTTATAATCCTCAACACCATCTCCATCGGTATCCAACATGCAGCCCGTCGAATCCACGAATCGTCGAGCTTCCGCCGGCGTACCTAAACAATGATCGAGGTAATCGGGCACACCATCATGGTCCTCATCCAACGGACAACCGACCGAGTCCACCTGTACACCACGCGGTGTATTGGGGCAGAGGTCAATCTTATCCCAAACGCCATCATGGTCTTTATCCCGACGGTTTGTGCCCCAACAGATGGAGAATCCGAGAGCAACATTGACCATTTTTGCTTTGTCAGGAATGACGTAAGTTTGTGTATTGGGCAGCGCAGCATAGCTGGTCGGGATATAATCCAAAGCCAGGGTGAGGTTAATACCATCATATGGCATGAAACCGATACCGGCTCCGATGTTGCTGTATTTACCATTATTGAGGAGCGAGTATGATGCCGCAATGTTGAACCAGTTAACAGGACGGAAAGCAAAACCGAAGGTGACTTCCTCATAGAGGCGTGCGTTATACAAACGCGTAGCCGAAACAACACCTAAACCGATGCGGTTGTCCCAGAAATTAGCATCCAAGCCGACATTCAAACGCGTAGAGATCATGCGAGCCATTCCCACGTTATTCGTCGGAGTGCTGAAAGTAATACCACTCAGGATGTTTTGGAGATTCTGCATAGCCTGGTCAGAAACCTTGCTGATATCAAAATTACCCTGTTCATCGCGGTATTGCGGATCACCGTAATCGATGTTTCCGACACCATTGAATGTGGAGTTCATGTTACAATCATAGTGGGTCCCTTTGGTCCAATAGATGAAACCTAAGTCCGTAACGGCGGCACTAATTTGCAATTGGTCAATAGGTTTGAACGTAAAACCGAGATCCAAAGCAGCTCCGTATCCTGAAGGAATACTAAGAGATGTCAAGTTCGCTGTATTCAGTAATTGGTTTGTATCAAACGTACCATCGGAGAACCCGTCGATCACTTGTTGCGCGTTTTTTCCCGCCATGTAGGAGTTGAGATAAGCCGTATTGATCGGGCCGGCGAAATCCAAATCCAATTGTCCGTTCAGGTTAATCTCATTCGTGCTACCATTGATGGTCAAATGTTTGCTATTGAACTTTCCGTAGATATGTCCCATCAGGAATTTCAACTTACCACCGACCGTCCATTGATCGTTGATTTTATGGCTATAACCACCACTTACCTCAGTGTACATAGTACCTCCAAGTCCGAGTCCTATGAGGTTAAACGGAGTAGAACCTGTTCCGGTGAAATCAATGCCTCCCATAGGGTATGCAATGAGATCTCTCGGGAGCGTGTTACCCAACTCAATGCGTTCGTTGATACCGATGGTGAGGTATCCATTGTCTTTGATACGTGTACCTAAGTTCAACAAACCCAAGGTGATGTCTCCATTGATAGCCGTAACGGATCTGATTTGCTTGAGGAAATTAGCCTGCTGCGCTTTCGCATTGGGGTGAAGGATAGTGATCGTTTTGCCGTACGTAGGACTATTAGGATCTCTGTCCACCAAGAATATATCGCTCATTGTCAGCGAGTTATTGCCCAAACTGATGGAACTCCAACCCAGCGGAGTGAAGTTGAGGTATCCCTGACTAACCGGTTGGAACGCCGGGTTGATAGTGTGGCGCATCGGTGTGTTCTCCAAGAAATACATGGTAGTCACTTGCTGTGCGCTTGCAGTAAGGGTGATGGCTGCCATCAGGGCTGCCACGATGTATTTATTCACATTTTTCATTGTTCAGCCCTCCTCATTATTTTGTATTACCGTTATTATTACCTTTCGGGTTGATATAGGCATTCAAGTCCGCAGTAATACCCATCCGGATGTAGAGGCTATTGCTACCCTTGATGACCGTAGATTGACCTTCCGGAGCTTTCGCAATAATGGTATAAACGATTGATTTAACCTCCGGGAAGATATTCATGCGTGCCTGGTTGAGCATGCAAGTAATAGGTTCTCTTTGCTGCTCTTCATAAAATTCCGTAGGAATGCAGATAGTGTCTTTGGGGAAGATAGTGAACGGTTTCGAGTTATCCTCCGGATCCATGATGACCGAATTGTCCGCTCTGAGACACTTAAACGACACATACAAATCCAAAGGAATACTATCAATCACGTTCATAACGAGCGTAGCTTCGTTTACTTTTGCCGAATCAATAGCCGGTACACCGCTCAAGAGCGAATCCACTTGCAGTTGCGAGATAGCTACACCTGCCATCGTATCGGTAAAGTTAAACTCGAGTCCCGGTTTGAATTTGAACGGAAAAGTAGCCGTTGCTTTCATATCGAAATACATGTCGTTTACGAGACGGACTTGCGGCGTTGCTTTCTTGTCAAATTGGAATTTCACATTGAAAGCCAATTTTTCCGGCATCTTAGCGAACAACAGGTCAATCTGACCACTATCAACGTGATTGTTGAAATGCAGCGGAATAATGGTAGAATCATTGAAGCTGCTGGTAGCCGGATTCATTCCTTTGAATGACCAATTGAAGAAGGGCAGCCCGCTGAACATAGCATAACGCGGCTCGATAGAACCCTTATCCAAAGCAGCGAGCGATCCGTTCAAGTTAATATCGCCGGCAGCGTTGGTTTTGATAGTAGCGTCCACTCTGGGTTCGGCAATCGGGAAACTGGAGTTCTTCAAGAACGGAATGCTATCCAATTGTTTGGAAATGTTGATTGTATCCGAAGCTTCCTGTCCTTGCGTCTGTTTGAACCAACCCCAAATAGCAGCAACCTCCAGTTTGTTTTTCTGAAAATCACATACGATACCGGAATTCTTGTAAATAGTATATATACTTCCAGGAGTAATTTCATACACAATTTCTACAGGGAATGTAACCTTATTATACACATTATCATCTCCCGGAGCCGCATTCGGGTCTTTCATGAGGTTCAACTGAACAGCTCCCAAATCCATGGTCAAATTCAATGTTTCGGAGTTTGGAACAGGATCGCCTTTCTTGAAGAGAATGACCTCGCTGGAAGGATCATTACGACGGACGATGTATTTGCCCAAATCCAGTTTAATCGTATCAACCCAATTCCAATCCAATCCCTCAAAGTTATCTTTGGTGATTGTGATATTGAAACTTGCCGCCGGAAGGTATGCACTATCCACACGGTTTTGCGCACCCTCAGTATTGATACCTGTTAATTCCAGAGGCATGTCGAATCTGAATCTATCCTTAAATTCGCAACCATAAGGCAGAACAATCTGGTTAATGCCAGAAGCCTCTAATAATCTTAAAATGGAATCATTTGTGTGTGTGTAAGGATTGTAGAATGTTTTTCCCTCTAATTGATTGTAGAGGTTAACTTTGAAATTTGCATTCTGCAATTTGCCCTCCAGGTCGAAAGGCTCGAACTTACTGGCGCGATTGAATGTCATTCTCCATGTATATGTACCATCGGGACCGATTTCTAAATTCATGGAGTCATTCGATTTGATAAAATCACTCACTTTGGCATGAATAGTACCAAGTGGTAGCGCCATTTTAATTTGTGCCTCCATTGTTGGGTCGAGATTGCCAAGCTGAATATCCGAATGGCAACTCATCAACAGGCACCCTGCAAAAATCGCAATTACAGCGCGTAGTTGTTTGTAAATCATAGTTTTATAAATTTAAATTGTTTGTAATTAGTATATTTTGCATGATTTTGCGTGCAAAGATACAAAAAATTTTGCATATATGCAAATAAAATTCATATTTTCCACGCTTTTTAGCGTAATAAGTATATTTTCTGCGTGGAACGAGTAAGAGCCGTGTATAGCCATCGCAGGTATTCTACCTGCTCGTTTCGGGTTAGACCGCTGATCCAATCCTCGCTGAAGCCCGTGTCTATATACACATGTTTCCATTGTCCGCCTTGCGCTTTATGGCATGTGACACAATAGGCAAAACGGACTTGCAGGGCATTGTAGTACGGCGATTCGTAGATTTTTTTTACCAGTTCTTTTTTGTTTCTGATTTCCTGATAATCTTCCGCAATGCGCGAGAAGAGTTCTTTTTGCAGGGAATAATTGGCTTCCGGTGAATCGGTGGTCAAAGTGTCGAGCCAGATCAACGCTTCAATCTCCCAATTATAATCGACCGAACGGAGGCTGGCTTTGGCAAAATTGAAGCCGTACATCTCATGCTGGCCGGAAAGCCGCTCAATTTCGAACATATCGCCATTCGCCAGAAACTCCAAATCCTTGTAATCTTTGGTCCAGAAATAGTTGTTTTTACTAACCATGAGCCTGTCTCCGTTGGACAGCTCATCTTCTTTCCATAAGACACGTGCTCGTACACCTCCGTTGTAGAGGTTCGTCATTTTATTGCTTCTGGCAATGATAAGCGTATCTTCCGCTCCGACGTCATGCCAACTCTGTTCCAAGGTCTCAATAACCTCTTCACCGGGCAGTTTGACGATGTCTTTTCCGTTCGGACTCACGGAGAGATCCGATATCCTGCCGCTGAAATCAGAAAGCAGGTTTCTAATTCTTGTCGCCTCGCTCAAGATACCACTATCCAAGGCTTGTCGCGCTACGTCTTTTAATTGATAATTGAAAATTGACAATTGATAATTGTTAGCCATGAAATCGGGATCCAAAGCCGGGCTGTTGTTGCTTCCCACCGGCGGCAACTGCGCATCATCGCCAAGCAGCATGAGACTGCATCCTTGCCCGTGATAGACATATCTGACCAAATCGTCCAAAAGACATCCGCTTCCGAAGGTTCCATTATCCCGGTTACCGGAAAGCATTGATGCCTCGTCCACAATAAAAAGCGTGTTTTTATGCAGATTATCGCTGAGAGAGAAGGCTTCAATGCCTAATTGGTTTTGTCGGTAGATCTTCTTATGTATAGTGTAAGCTTGCGAGCCGGAGTATTTACTCAGCACTTTCGCGGCACGTCCGGTAGGAGCGAGTAGCACACAAGGTTGTTTTAGCCCCGCCATCGCTCGCACTAATGCGCTCATAACGCTTGTTTTACCGGTTCCGGCATATCCCCGCAAAATAAAGGCTTTCCGTTCATCCCGCGAGACAATAAAGGATCCGAGCGCCTTGAAAAGCCCCTCTTTTTCCTTATTGGGTTCAAAGGGTAATTCCGCCTTAATACGTCCTATGATAAAGTCTTCTAACAATTAAAAAGTCATTTTTTTGCAAAAAAATTTGCATATGTCAAAAAAAAGTAGTACCTTTGCAGCCGATTTCAAAATCAAGAGATCTAATTTGGTTAAATAAGTATGAGCAAGTCCTACACGACCAGCTCCCTCTGAACTCCCCCAGGCCTTGACCGGAGCAAGGGTAGGAGGTTGTAGCGGTGCGATGTAGTAAGCTTGCTCTTTTTTTATTCTATCCGTTGTCCGGCAAGGTTGTATATATGTCCATGACGGAAGATAAGTATCTGCTCCCCGCGAATGACTTTCGAAGGTTGTTCGATCTCCATGTTTTGTACCAATTCGGTGCTTTGTTCGTCTCCCATTTTATAGGCTTTCCATGCGTCCGGAATGCCATATCCGTATTGATTTTCGTCGGGATTGTCATATCTGTCCGCGGAACTGATGATTCGTTCGCGGATCTGCATTGCGTTCTCGTCCGGCAAAGCAGACCACAAGGAAGCCGCCAAACCCGCCAGAAGCGGAGTAGCATAACTCGTACCGTTGCTACGAATGATTGTACCATCACTTGAGCGAACCAGCGTTGTTTTTACCCCCACCGCGCATACTTCGGGTTTGATCCGTCCGTCGGCAGAAGGTCCAAAACTGGAGAATGCGCCAATGATACTATCCACTCCCACGGCTCCCACTGTCAGCACGCTGTCAGCGTCCGCCGGAACACTAATAGTGTGCCATGAATCGCTTCCCTCGTTGCCGGCAGCTACACAGACCAGCATTCCTTTACGTGCGGCGATGGTAGCAGCACGGCTTACACGGGTAGAAACACCATCCAAGGCTGATTTGGGGAGCGTCCAATCCTCATTATCAAACTTAGCATAGCCCAACGAAACAGAGAACACATTGACACCCAATGAGTCCGCCGTCTCCAAAGCCACCACGAGGTTGTCCATCTCTTTAGGCGATTCGGTATCATTCTCTTCAGAGCGCATCAGATAATATTGCGCCTTGGTGGCAGCTCCCTTAAATCCTTCGCACATGCCGGAAATGGTACTTAGACACTGCGTTCCATGGCTGCCCTTTTCTCCATAAAAATCATATTTCTCATCCGTGAAATCGAAATGCCCCTTTTGCAGTTCGTTTTGCCGAAAACAGGTGAGTGTATTTGCATTTTGAAATGCTCCATCACAAACAGCCATTAAGATGCCTTGTCCCTCAAAGCCCAGTTCGTGAAGGGGGGCAAGGTTAAACAGCGCCAATTGTTCGTCTGTGAAGTTAGCTGCATCTTGATAGTCGGTTTCCCATGCCCGCATTTTCCGATGGGTGTTTACTTTTCCCGGCGCGTCATCTTCACGGGTCTTTTCAATATCGATGACAAATTTGAGCTTGCCCACTTCGTTAGCCAGCGAGTCAGTCATCTCCATAGTAGCTCCGTTCATCCATCGGCTGGAGTGGTGTAATTTAGCGCCCATGCGGCAGATACTATCCATGTACATTCTGCACACCGGATAATCCATTTCATCAGTAGCAATCTTCCATTTGGCACGTTGCTCCAACGCGCGTTCCGACAAAGCTGGTGCGCTCTTTTCCGGTTTATCGAGGAACGAAACAAAGAAGATATTTAATATAACAAGTAATAATTTCATAGCGATTTACCTTTTATTTAAGAACCAGTTGCACTACATTCTCGACGTGTTGCGTATGAGGGAACATGTCCACCGGTTGCACTTTGGTGACTTTGTATTTGGCATCTAAGAGTTGTAAATCTCGTGCCTGTGTGGCAGGATTGCAACTGACATAGACAATCCGTTTTGGTTCTGCATTAAGTATGACATTGACCACATCTTCGTGCATTCCTGCTCGCGGCGGATCGGTAATAATGACGTCCGGTCGTCCATGATGCGCCACAAAGTCATCGTTCAAAATATCCTTCATATCTCCTGCGAAGAAGAGTGTATTTTTGATGTTGTTCATCTTCGAATTAACTTTTGCATCTTCTATTGCTTCGGGGACATACTCAATACCGATCACCTGGCGTGCTCGCTGAGCTACGAAATTGGCGATTGTTCCAGTACCGGTATAGAGGTCATAGACGAGGGGCAGTTGTGATTGTTGATTGGTCATAGGTAATTGGTCAAAGGCAAAATCACGTGCCACTTTGTATAGTTCGTACGCTTGCTCGGTGTTGGTCTGATAGAAGGATTTGGGACCCACTTTGAATTGCAAGCCTTCCATCTCTTCAATGATGTGGTCCTGGCCGAAATAGGTCACGACATCCAAGTCTCCGATGGTGTCGTTGAACTTCAGGTTTTCCACATAGAGCAGGGAGATTATTTCCGGAAAATTATGATGAATATATTCCAGAAGATTGGTTATTTGTGATTTGTGATCGGCGATAGTTTCTCCAAAGACCACAATCAGCATCAATTCTCCTTTGTGGTTGTTTCTTAATATCAGCGTCCGCAACAGACCTTGGTGGGTGTGCTCGTTATAGAAAGTTAGACCGTGTTCACGCGCGTATGTGCGCACGCTATTCCTTATTTTATTGTTGATATCCGGCATGAGATGGCATTCCTCAATGTCCAATACTTTGTCAAAGGCATTGGGTATATGGAATCCCAAGCCATATGCACTATCGATCTTATCCAAACCACCGGCAGCTTCAATAACTTCCCATGGGAACCATTTGCGATCCGCGCAAGTGAACTCCAGTTTATTGCGATATTCGTATATATGCTTTGAGCCCAAGATCGGACTAATTTCCGGCAGTTCAATCTTACCGATACGAGTCAGATTATCAACGATTTGTTGCTGTTTGTATTTGAGTTGCTCCTCATAGGGCAGGATTTGCCATTTGCAGCCTCCGCAGACACCAAAATGCTTGCATTTAGCTTCACAACGAATAGCACTCGGTTTTACAACACGCAGCACTTTAGCCTCCATGAAGCTATGCTTTTTCTTGGTTACTTGCAGATCCACCACGTCGCCCGGAACGCAATTCGGCACAAAAGTGACGATGTCGTTAATCCTCACTAATGCTTTTCCTTCCGCGGCAACGCCGGTGATTTCCACGTTCTCTATGATCGGTAAATTTTTCTTCTTTCCCATATACAATTTAAAGGATTGCGCTTTTGATAGACTCAACAATGTATTCAATATCTTCGTCCGTAACCATAGGACCAGCAGGCAAGCACATGCCGACTTTGAAGATAGCCTCGCTCACGCCATTCAAATATGCCGGAGAGTTTTTGAAAACAGGTTGTTTGTGCATCGGCTTCCAAACCGGTCGAGCCTCAATCTTGCGCTCCAGCATATATACGCGCAAAGCCTCCACGTTCTCATTCGGTTGACAATCAGTTGTCGGCGAATCCACTTGGTGGATAACACCAGCCGCTCCGCCAACAGCGGATTTAACGGTCTCTTTGTAAGCATTTTCTTGTCCTTTGATGCGAACCTCCGGATCAATAGTGATGGTACAAAGCCAATAGTTGGCATCAAAATCTGCGTTCGGAGCCTCGTGCAGATGAATACCCGGAACATTTTTCAGCAGTTCAGCATAGCGTGCTTGCACATGTTTATGATGCGCCAAGTGTTTATCCAAAACGGTCATTTGTCCGCGACCGATACCTGCGCAGATATTGGAGAGGCGATAGTTGAAACCGATAGTCTCGTGCTGATAGTACGGATATGCCTCGCGTGCTTGGGTTGCCAGCCACATCACTTTATTTTTTGATTCTGCGTCTTTGCAAATCAACGCACCACCACCGGAAGTGGTGATCATCTTGTTTCCATTGAATGACAAGATCCCGAAAGTACCGAATGTACCCAAAACTTGTCCTTTCCAACGGCTGCCCATACCTTCTGCGGCATCTTCGATAACGGGGATGCCGTATTTATCGGCGATTTGCATGATTTGGTCAATGCGGTAAGGCATACCATATAGGGCTACAGGGATAATGGCTTTCGGGTACTTGCCGGTTTTGGCTTTGCGGTCGATAATCGCTTTCTCCAGCAACTCGGGATCCATGTTCCATGAATCTTTCTCTGAATCGATGAATACCGGTGTAGCACCGATATAAGTAACGGGGTTCGCGGATGCACAGAAGGTAAATGACTGACAAATAACTTCATCTCCTGCTTGTACGCCGCAAGCAATCAATGCCAAATGAATAGCAGCAGTTCCTGCCGACAATGCCACAATCTCTCGATTAGGATTCTCGCTACCGTTTTCCTGCGAATTAACAAACTTCTTGAGTTCTTCCTCAAACGCATTGACATTCGGCCCAAGAGGCACTACCCAATTCGTATCAAAAGCCTCTTTGATGTACTTCTGCTCCAATCCCTCTTCGGACATATGAGCCAAACATAAATATATAGTTTTTCTTTCCATAAGAATTTGATTAATCAATTGTGTCCATTAAATGTTTCTGCGGTAGCAGCTCCTTCGTGAGAAATATCTTTACGATGCAAGACATTATGTATCGTCATAAAGATTATTTTGATATCCAAGTCCAAACTCAAATGATCTACATACCATACGTCATATTCAAATTTCTTTGTGTGCGAAATGGCATTACGTCCATTTACTTGTGCCCATCCTGTTATACCCGGACGCACTTCATGACGCCGATGTTGTTCAGCAGAGTAGAGCGGCAGGTATTTCACCAATAGCGGTCTCGGACCAATCAATGCCATGTCGCCTTTCAGGACATTGAATAATTGCGGTAATTCGTCCAATGACATCGAACGGATAATCTTGCCGACTTTAGTAAGACGGTCTTTATCCGGCAGCAAGTTTCCTTCCTTGTCGCGTTTCTCATTCATTGTCTTGAATTTGATGAGCCGGAAAATCTTTTCGTTTCTACCCGGTCGGTCTTGTGTAAAGAACACGCCTGCGCCTTCATTGGAAAAATAGAGCAATATGATTAATGCAAGTAGTATGGGACTGATGCAGATTAATCCCGTCAGTGCAATGCAGAAATCAAAAATCCGTTTGAAGCAATGTGCGTACATGTTATTCTATATGGTGTTGATGAACATAATTCATTAAACAATTCTCTAATATATCCGCCATTCGTCCCTGAATATCTTTTCCTTCGTCCCCTCTAAGTGGATGCCATCCATATTCAATATCGTCAATAAACTCAGTATCTGTGGCATAAAGGACAGACGGTTGGGTTCCATCGGGGAGTGGATGATATTTTGTGAACCCGATATTTTTATCTATCTCGCATACTCCCGTATTCCATCTTTGTGCAAGTTTGCGTACACTCTCATTATATGTTACCCGACCATCATGCCAGTGCGTTACGAAAATGACATGCATCGGTTTATGCCTTTGTTCACATAACTGCTGCCATTTCTTTAAGATGTAGTCTATTCTCTGGGCATGGCTGTATTCGTAAAAAGGTTTGTCTGTTTGGACTGTATAATTTTTTGTATATTCGTCTGCTGTTTGGTAGAATGTCGTGCTGTCGCCGTATACATCATGGCAGTTTGCAAATTGGATTAGTACAACATCAATCATATCCAATTCGTCATCTGCCGCATATTCGTTTCTCCATATTTTTTGTGCGAAATGAAGTGTCGTTTCACCGCTTACCGCTTTGTTGAAACATTCATACCCCAGTTCTTTACATGCTTGTTCTACCCATCCGTTTTCGTAATACATCAGGGAGGCTCCCATTGTAGCAACAACTATCTTGTCGTTCGGATCGTCCCAATTGTCGGATTTCTTACAACTCGTGCATATAGATGATAATACAACAGGTATGCATATAAAACCAAATAATATCTTCGTACAATAGGAGGGCATTTTACACTAATCTACCAGTTCACCAGGATCTTCTATTTGCGTTCTGTCGGTAATGATTGTACCTTTGCGTATTATATGGGCTGGGTTGCCTCCAATCATGCAGTGATCCGGAAAACTTTTAGTCACGACACTTCCGGCTGCTACAAATACGTGGTTTCCAAGTTTTACACCCGGCAATATGATTGAGCGTCCGCCAATTACGCAGTGATGACCAATATAGGTATCCGTCCACATACTATGAGTGAGGCCGCGGGAATAATCATGGGCAATAATCAGCGCTTCTAACATAACCCGGCTATAATCTCCGATATGTACACCTTTGGGGTTTGCTCTGTCCAAACTGGCACGCCATGATATAATACAATTTTTCCCGATATTGTATTTACGGATTTTAATGAGATACCAAATATAAATATCCGAAATAAGCTTGCTGATTCTTTGTCTGGGAGACAATTTTATGGTATTTTTTTCCATACTTTTATATTTCTATCAATTCAGGAATAACCAGGTTCTTTACGTTTAACAGCATTGTTCCCCAGCTAAGACCAAGTCCAAAAGAAGAACAAAGTAAACGATGCGGTTCGTCTTTTTGCAGTTGCTCACGGAGACGAGTTACCATCAGTCCTGGAACACTGGCACCACCAGTATTGCCGAAAGACTCCAAGTTGTAGGGGACTTTCTCAACAGGAAGTTTCAGTTTCTTAACCAAACGGTCAACAATCAGTTTGTTAGCCTGATGAATCAGGTAGTAGTCAATATCGTTTTCACGGTCAATACCCAATTCCTCAATGATATTGGCAACGGTCTTTGCAGGTTTGCTGATGGCAAAAGTGAATACTGCCATTCCGTCAATCAGCGTATCTTTCGGCGCACGGAGAATACCGTTGCCGAAATCTTCTTGAACGAATGATTCCGGAGTCAATGGATGACGGAAACCTCCGTGAGGTGTCATCAAGGCCTTATAGCCGCTTCCCTGTGTATGGAAATCAATAAGAATAGGCTCTGCGGTAGTGTCATACTCCAGAGCTACAGCCGTTCCCATATCTCCGAAGAGTGGAACACGACTCTTGTCCTGCATAGAACCCATGCGTAATGCAGTATCGCCAATGAGCACAAGAGCGCGCTTGATATTGCCATTAGACAGCATATTGCCGGCTACGTTCATTGCGTACATACATCCGCAGCAACCCATAGGAATATCCAAACAGAAACAATCTTCAGATAATCCAAGACGATCTTGGAGCAAACATGAAGTGGGCGGAGTAGGATGAAAATCTGCCGTAACTGACTCAAAGATAAGCATATCAATGCTCTCTTTTCCCCATCCTAATTCAGCAATCAGTTTCTCTGCTGCTGCTTGGCACATATCTGATGCGCAAAGACTGTCCGGTCCTAAACGGCGTTCGCGGATACCAACGGTATTGTTAAAGACCTCGGCTCCTTCTTTGTCAAAGAACAGGAAATCTTCGGTGTGAACAACCTTTTTAGGAACGCATGCGCTCACGCCGCGCACAGAAACATTATGTATATTCCAACGAGCCATCCTAATTTACGATTTAACTATTTGAAATGTACGATTTACAGCTTTACACCGTTACGGGCAAGAATCTCTTTTCCGGCATTGTAACTTGTGCAAGCCATAATGTCCTCAGGATCCAGCATCAAATCGAATGTCTCTTCCATCAAAGAAATAATATTCAACTGGTGTACAGAGTCCCACTCGGAAACCGTTTCTTTGCTATAGTTGTCTCCTAATAACGCAATATCTGCGCCGAATACCTGTACAAAAATGTCGTTGTACTTTTCTAAATTAGTCATATGATTATTTGTTTTCTAGTTTGCTATACAATTTTTTCCCTGCTTCGTTCTTGGGAATTTCTGTAATTATGCGAATCTCGAATGAGGTAGCGACGATATGGGTTTTCTCCACGAGTGCATCTTTGACAGCTTGCGTTTTTGCGGCATCGGTGATATAGACGATCATTTTCTCGTCCGTGCCCACACATGCACTTTCCGTTTGGCAATCCGAGGCAATAATCTGCTCGCATTCATCCAATCCGACCCGCATGCCAAATAATTTGAGGAAACGTCCCATACGGCCAACGATGTAATAACATCCGTCCTCATCGAAATATGCCAAGTCGCCAGTGCGTATAAATCCATTTCGCTCATCGCCTAAAGTGAGATCTTCAAGACTTCGTGCATAACCAAGTGTTACGTTTTTGCCTCGGTAGCACATCTCGCCTTCCGTGTGAGGCGTATTGATCGGGTTGCCTTCCGCATCAATGAGGCTCAGTTCGCCATTCGGAACTGCAATACCGATACTGCCGACTTTCTCTACCGCCCATTTGGCAGGTAACCATGCCATGCGTGCGGAACACTCCGATTGACCGTAAGTGGCTATCCACCGCTTGCCGTTGTCGCGACAGTATTCTGCAAATTTGAGGTTCAGTCCTCTTTCCATTTTGCCTCCGCCTTGTGTCAGCAGTTCCAATGCTGGCAGATCCATACGGAAGAACCGCATCATGTTCAGTATCTGGAAAGAGTAAGGCACGCCGGTAAACGAAGTGGCTGCTTTCTCTTTGATGAATTTCCAAAAAACTGGGTCGGTCATGTTTCTGCCCGTAATAAGCACTGTAGCGCCTACTTTGAAATGACTGAAAACCATTGATAGCCCCATGGTATAATATAAAGGAAGAACCATCAACGGGCGATCCGTTTCTTTTAGTTCAAAGAAAGTGGAAATATTCAATCCTGCCGCTTCTATATTTTCGTATTTATGCCGTACTAATTTCGGGCTTCCTGTACTGCCGGAAGTAGGCAGTAAATGTGACAACTCCGGGAAGAGCGGTGCAATTGGGTTTACTGTGCGGATTAGTTCTCCGTTTTTCCAAATATATGCCGGTTTATAGGTGGATAACAAGTTGTTGTATAGCACTTCGTCTGTTTTGGCGTTCAGAATCAGCGGCACTAATCTGCGGCTGATCAATGAAGCCATAACCCATTCGATGCAATTCACGTTGTTTTCCACCAACATGAAACACAATGCTCTATTCGAAAAATTGGCCTCGATCTCTTTAGCACGGTTAATAATATCACCGTAAGTCAGTTTTCCGCCTTCGCTATCTATTGCTGCTATGCGGTTGGGATCTATATGTTCTAATCCTAAAAGCATATTAAATAGAGGCGCATCCATCTACACCTAAAATATGTCCTGAAATATAACTTGCTCTGTCACTGGCAAGGAACGAACATGCGTTGGCTATATCTTCCGGTGTACCAAGACGACCTAAAGCTATACGACTGATGCGTTCATCAATCTTCTCTCCGTTCGCTTCGTATAACTCTGCAAACCGCTCTGTTTTGACAATGCCGGGAGCTACCGCATTGACGCGGATGCCTTGCGGTGCCAACTCTTTGGCTGCAGATTTGGTCATGGCGATGATTGCGCCTTTGGTAGCGGAGTAGGCTACCTGACCGGGCGAACCTAATACGGCTGTGACAGATGCTATATTGACGATGCTTCCTCCGCCATTTCGCGCCATAAGCCGGCTGACCAGCTGGATCAATTCCAAAACAGCAATCACATTGATGCGGAACATGAGTTCGGTCTCCTCACGCATGATCATTCCGATTTTGCGATTGAAGACAACACCCGCATTATTTACCAACACATCAATGCGTCCTTCCGTCTTGAATACCTGCATCATGGCTTGTTTTACAGCTGCGGTATCCGTAATATCGAAAACCAAAGGATGTATGGCTTTGTTATCACTTGTGAAGTCTTGCCGGTCGCATGCATAGACGATTGCTCCGTCCTCTGCAAACCGGCAGGCTATCTCACGCCCGATGCCTTGTGCGGCGCCGGTAATGATACAAATTTTATTTTCCAATAACCGTTCCATAATCAAATCAGAGTTCTTCCTCCGTCAATGGTAATACTTGTTCCTGTAATCCATTTCGCCGCGTCCGATAACAGATAAACAGCCGCTTGTGCAACCTCCTCCGGCATGCCGTAACGATGCAGAGGATATTTAGCCAAATCTTTTGCCAAGTCCTCTTCGTTCATGGTTTGGTTTTGCAGCAACTTAGTTTCGATGCGTCCGGGGCAGATCGTATTGCACCTGATTCTCTTTCCGGAAAGTTCAATAGCGGCATATTTGACAAAACTGTTCAATGCACTCTTTGAACTGCCATACAGTGATAATGCTGTCGCCGTATTGCCGTTTCCGGATATAGAAGATATATATACCAGCGACGCTTCCGTATTCAGTTTGCGTTTTTTGACTAATGTCTTTGTCAGAAGAACCGGCGCATTATAGTTGGTGTCAAAAATGGTTTTAATATCTTTTTCTGCTAAAACCTGGATGGGCTTTAGCATACTGATCCCGGTAGCACATACCACACCGTCCAATTCGGGTACTTGTTCCGTCAGCTGTTTGATGGCGTCCTCGTTGGTTAAATCTGCAATTATGTACTGATGTCCTTCTCCTTTCAGGAGTTGCATGGTTTCTTGCAGTCGCTCTTCATTCCGTGCGGTCATGATGATAGTAGCGCCCATTTTAGAGCACTCTATAGCAGTTGCTTTGCCGATACCGGAGGAAGCGCCTGTAACCAGAATGGTTTTACCGGAAAGTGAGAAAGGATTATACATTATAATTTGCTTTGAACAAGGTCAAACAATTCTTGTATAGTATTTGTTTTGCGCATTTCCTCTGGAGGTAATACGATACCATACTCCTCATCTACCATAGTGATGACTAATAATGCTACTAACGAACTCCATTCCTCCAGTTGGCGGAAATTGGTTTCCGGTGTCAATTCGGAGTTTAACTCGTCAAACTGCTCTGCAAAATGCTCAATAAATTCTTTAATATCCATATTTGTATAGTTTTAATTACATTAATCGTTTAGCAGGATTACCCATTACGGTAGTTCCGCTTTTGACGCGACGGATGACGAAACTGCATGCTGCTACTCGCGAGTTACTCTCTATGGTCACATTATGGCTAATCATTGCGCCGGTATGTATATCCGTTTCATCTTCTACTTTGGTTCCGCCAACGAGCGTAACGTGCGTGTCAATTCTGTTCCAATCGCCGATTTGCGTGTCATGACCGATTACGGTGTAGGATTGGATGAGATTACATTTACCGACATGTACATCCGCTCCCAATGTCGTAAAGGCTCCGATTACGGTTCCTTCACCTACTTGTACATTGGTTCCAATACGGGCGGTACTATGAATCATAGTTAGGAATTGGCCGCCTTTGGCAATGATCTCTTCCATACATTTGCGGCGTGCGCCTCCACCTATAGAGCATACAAACACCTCATCTGCTTGGGGCTGATAATCACTAATAGTACCCAGCATAGGCGGATAGTTTTCAAAACTATCTAATGCTGACAGGTTATCGTCGATAAAACCTTTGATCACATATTCCGTTCCATAGCCGATGCTTTCTCGTGCCATGTCATAAAATGTGCGTCCCATTCCACCTGCTCCTATAATAACTAATTGTTTCATCTTCGTTGGTCTCAAAAATCGTGCAAAGATACAACTTTTTTTTGATATATGCAAGAAAAATCATCTAATTTGTAGCCTTTGTGGGGTGTTTGGCTACAACATCTTCAAAAATTCCAGTCAATTGCTTAGCAATGACTTCGGAAGAGAAACGTGCTTGGCAATTTTCCGCAATAGCTTCTCTGTCGTATTCTTGGTAATGATGGAACATATAATTTAAACAATTTGCCAGTCCATCAACGTCATTAACTTCGAATAGTAGTCCGTTTTTATCGTCAATACATTCCCGTATGCCTCCACAAATGCTTGCTACAACAGGAAGTCCACATGCCAATGCTTCTAATACAGCCACAGAAAAGTTCTCGTTGCGAGAGGGGAGCACAAAGATATCTGATTCATTGAGCATTTTGGCAATCTCATCTTTATTTTTTGAACCGACTAACTGAATATTATTCTTAAAGCCGGCCTCTTCAATCTGTTTTTGTAGTCGTGCATGTTCTTCCCCTTCACCTATGATTTTTAGTTTCCATTTGTCTTTAGGCATATTGAGTTGCGTAAATGCTTTTGCAAGCAAATCGAATCCTTTGCGGTAAATGAGACTTCCTGTAGTGATAAAGCGTACTATAGAGGATGATGGAGTGGGGACATAATGAAATTCTCCTCCTACCATGTTGTATATTATTTTCGAATCAATGTTGGTATGCCTTTTAATGGCACTTTGCAACGAGCCGCATACTGCGATTAATTGATCTACATTATTGTATGATTTGGTGTACTGCTGTATGCGTGGAGACAAAGTGCTTTTTTGCAATTCCGACCAATGCTCAATAGCTACCAATGGAATATTGTAGGCCTTTTTAAGGGCAACTGCTTCCTGAGTGATGAATAAATAATGCGAATATAAGATATCGGGACTTCCTATCTCATAGATTGCTCTTTTAAATAGTTTATTCAACTGCCATAACCTAAATTTATATAGTATTTTTTCTCCAAATAATTTTCGAACTATGGTATTGGGCATAAGGAAGGAATTATATGCAGTTACCCCCTCTTTTTGTTGTTTGGTAATACCAAATTTACGATAATACCATCTAAATCGCCTATCAACACTTAGGCATACCACCTCGTGTCCAAGTTTTGCCAATGCTTTAGCTTGGTCAAATTCAAAACATCCCCATTGAGGATCTTGGGCAGATGGAATTCCTCGTATAATAAAATAAATGGTCATCAGTGTAATTGCCGTTTTAATGCATCCAAATATCCGTGTCCGTAGTCCAGATCAGGTTCTACATAGTTTCCTTCTGCCCATTCATTCCATGATTGCAGAATCAAAATGCGATGTTCGTACGGACGGTCTTCTACCAATCGGAGCGCTTCCTTTATTTGCTGCTCAAATACTTCCGGTGTACTCTCATAATAGAGACGTGCTTTGCGTCCTGAGCGAGCCGTTCTATCCCAGTTCGGTAAGAGTGTTGGATATACGTTTTCCCACTTGTCTTCTTTGACGTAAAGGTATTTATTTATCTCTTTTTGCTTGATTTTGCTAACAGGAGTGTAATGGAACAATCGCATGGCTACTGATCGCCATACCTTCTCTATCCATGAACGAGCCATATAGTCCGCTCTCTTGAATCCACGGGAGTTGATGGCATCATAACCTACATCCAAAAGCTTCTGGTAGTTCTCTGCCGCATGATCTGGGAGTTTATTGCCAATTAGACTCTTAACATTGATCTCATCATCATATGTGGAATAACCTAATCCAACGAACCATATTCCAGGCAAACCATTCTGCTTGGCAAGGTTCTGCCATAGATTGATGAATGCTTTCGGATCAGGGAATCCTAATGCGCTGAAAACAAAGAATAGCGGTTTGTCATCTACGGTGATATAACGTTTGTCTCTGAAAGCCGGCAAGACATCATAAAAATGCTTGATATATTCTTCTTCGGAATATATGACTTTCATAAGTGTCTGCTCTTGTACCTTTTTGTGACCAACATCCCAAGTTTTGTTCGTCCAATCATGGTTAGCCCATCCTAAGCAGAACGGAAAATCCGGTTTTCCGGAAGCAAGTACCTCGTTGAAAGGGCGTTCCAGTAATTGCCGGTCATGACTAAACCAGTAATGCCAATAGCAAAAGCCTTCAATACCGGCTTCACGTGCCATTTCGGCTTGCGCTTCACGCACTTCGGGCATTCGCAAATCATAGTATCCCAAATCTGCAGGAACACGAGGCTGGAGGTGCCCTTTGAATAATGGCTTTGCTTTTCCAACATTGGTCCATTCCGTAAATCCTTTTCCCCACCATTGGTCATTCTCCGGGATGGGATGAAACTGTGGCAGGTAAAAGGCAATGACGCGAGCTTTATTACTTTTCATAGTTCACTATTTATTTGCTATCTGCATGTACACATTGTCGAACACATTTTTTGCAATGTATTTCCATGACTTTTGTCCATTAGTATATGTTGTATGAATCTTTTGTGAGAATTGTTGTTGCATTTCAGGATATTCTATTATCTGGCATATGGCATCTGCTAATGCTTGCACATTTTTGGGAGGAACGATAAGTCCATATTCTCCATTCCCAACCATATCAGGTAAGCCGCCAACATTAGTCACGATACATGGCTTATCAAACGCGTATGCGGACATAACTACACCGCTTTGTGTAGCATCGATATATGGACACACCACACATTCTGCATTAGCAATTAGAGATGCTTGCTCTGCATCATCAATATATCGATTGCGGATGTCAAAATAATCGTATGTGTAATATTCACTTATGTCAAAATAGTACATTCCTCCTCCTGCAATAATCAATTTGAAGTTCGGATGTTTTCTGTGTACCAATTTCATTGCAGGGAATAAGTAATCCAATCCTTTATGACTCCATATTCTTCCTATAAACAATATATACTTATCACGTGACTTTTGATGGGATTCATAGATGCGCAAATACGAATACACGCTAAGTGTACTTTCAAAGACCTGTTTCTTTTGTAACTTATAAAAATTAATAAAGTCCTGTGTTTGAACTGAATTAAACACTATAAAATGTGATAGACTTTTGAACATGAGTCGCCGATAGGCTTCAACTACTTTTGAACGCATGTATGAATGGCTAAAAGGATCATGAACCGACATAACTGATTTATGCCGAAATCTGAGTAATTCCATCTCGTTTGCACGCAATGATTCCGTAAAATGTATGACATCAAAATGCTCTTTCTTTAATAATTTAGCCAATTGATGGGTGATTTTGAAATTGGATAAGTCGCGACTACTTCGTTCATAACGTACGACTATCTTCGTTTTATCCAAATCAATGAGTTCTTTCAACACTGCCATTTCCGGAATATTTATCGCCTTATATATCCCGGATTTTTCTAGTTTAGGACACTCAATGGCGCACCCTTTGAATTCCGGTCGAGCGATAGGAAAATAATGAATATCACAATAGTTTCGCATTTCGTGAATAAATGATATATCCACATTGGCGAAATATATAGGTGATATATAAGCGACTTTAAGCATATTTTACGTATTTGCGTATTCTTGTATCAATTTATCAATTACATTTAGCAGTGGCCCGACTGATGTACTTGGCCTATGGTGAATGCGGTTTGCAATGTTTCCTAATATGTTCTCTAATTGAGTGTATCTTCTTTCCCTCTGCAAAAACTCAACTGCGGTTAAACCTTGCTTTTGGGCAACATAAGTTAATGATCGTAGCTGACGCTCTACTTGCTTTTCCGAGAACTCCCTATCTCCGGCGAGATGAATATATTTGTGCTGTTGTAGATAAATGAATTTTGCATTCTTAAACCATTTGCGTAATCTTAGATGAATATCCATCTCTTCTCCGTACATAAATATTTTCTCATCAAAATATCCGATATCGGCAAAAGCATCTTTGCGAATGAAGAAGAAAGCGCCTTGCAGCCACATGTATCTATCGATATAGATGTCTTTTTTTGTGGCTATATATCGTATTATGAACCTGAATAAAGGAGGTAGTGTATATAGTGGATAATACGAAATAGCTTTTCTGGTTGAATCGTAATATTGTTTTCCTCCGCACATGATCATGTCCTTTCGCTGTAATGTTTCAACCGCTGTTTCAAAGATGGGCATTATGAGTCGTATATCGGGATTCATGATGGCGATGATAGGTGCTGTGGCAAGCTGGATGCCGACATTATTCCCTTGGCCGTATCCGCCATTGGTTGTGTTGGATACAACGATAACTTTATCTCCGTATAGTTGCTGTATCTTTTTATACATTTTGTCATAATCGCGACTACAATTATCCACTACAATGATTTCAAGTTCATCTCCAATATCATTGTATTGATATACAGAAGCAAGACAATCGTAAATGTCTTTTTCTGAATTATATGTTACTATTATGATGGATATTTTTTTATTCATTATAGGCTATTATGGGATGTCAATCTAAATTTGTAACGAAAAACTATATATAGAAAATATGAAAATAAAACGTATAACGAATTAAAAAGTCTTAAAAAAGGTACATCAAATATACCGCGAACGATGATGCAAGAGCATACGGCAAAAAGGATAAGGGCGGAGAAGTCTATTTCATTCTGCTTAGGGAGAACTAATTTTTGCATAGTGAGCTGAAACACCATAACGTATAGTACCATCCCAATGATTCCAATATCTAAAATCAAAGAGCCGAATAAAGTAAAAAATACGTTAACTCGGATAGGATATTCTTCTGCGAGCATTGAATAAAATTCCTTCATGTCATATGTTTGATGATTAATCAGCATATTAGAGAGAGGAAATACTCGCTGTATATGCCAGTGCTCTAGCTCTGCATATGGTAATGCGGCGCAAAAATTATTAAAAGGTTGTCCTGCGTATGCAATAAACGAATCGATAGCATATTGAGTGTCGAAACTAAATCTTGAGACGGTGATTAACCATAATCCCAAAAACCCAACACCTCCGGCAATCAGCATGATAAGGAGTATTTGTTTACGCAAGATAGCGTTCATGTGTTTTCTGAATAATGCATAAAACATCATAAATGTGAGTCCCCACCAAAGTACTTCTGCGCGACCGCCTGTAGCATATCCGGATATCATTAGTATCATTGACATGAATAGTAAAGCGATGCGTATTAATTTGGATTGTGGACAAATAGTGATGGAGGCAAACCAACAAAGTAAGGTTAAGGGATATCCCACTGCTATCATTTTGGGTATCCATAGCAAAAACAGACCTTTGCTTTGGTAAAAAGCTGAATTATCATGGCTGTTTGCATAGTTCTCATCTCCACTTAGCATAAAACCTTCTCTTACCACATCAATAAAACCGCCAAATAGAATCCATACAAGCACACTAATACAGATGAACCAGCAAAGGTATTTAAAAAGAGTAGGCTTCTGAACGGTCAGATGGATGTCTGGATTATCCATTTTTGTAAACGGACATAAAACCACCGTCCATAATAAGCAATATAGTAGCGTAGAGATAGGGGTGATAGCATATTCATTCACACCGAGAACACCGTATAGATTATGCGTGTCAACGAGTATGGAAAAAAATGCAGACGCATCGATCCACGCAATTGCCACGAATCCAGCGCCAATAGTACGATACTTATACCAGTACCAAAGGAGAAAAATGGTAAAATATATGAATGGAATAAATGCCATATTTGTTGTGTGGATGCAGAGATTCCTATATGTTAAAAATAAAGTTCTTTAATAACTACACTTGGCCATTTCCAATTCTGGTATGCTAATTGGGCGAGACCAGGGGCTAATATCAGTCCCCAAATACCCATTTGCATGGGCGAGAGGAAAATGAATAATAATAGGATCGTCGCTGCTCCACTGACCAAAGATGGGATAAAGAACGGAATCCTGTTATCTGCCATGATAAATCCTGCTGACGTGGAGTGGTTGTGCTCTAACGCGCTGATAAGCAGCATAACTATCAACATTGCCGTAGGAAGAAAATGTGTTTGACTACCAATCAGGTCTAAAGCCCAATCACCCAAGAAGATCCATGCAATACCTCCCACAATGTATATGATCCATAAGCTGCTTATGCAAAGTATAAAATAGTGCTTGAGTTGTTGAATGTTGTTCTCTGCGCGGAGTTGAGCTAATTTTGGTATATACGATTGATAAAAGACCGTAGCACACCGCGCAAGGATATCCATCACCTGCATGGTGATACCATAAAAGGCAATTTCCTCAAGCGTCAAGAATGCCGAACCTATCAAAATGGCGGATTTGTTCACTAAAAAACTACCTACTTGCGTTAAACCAATCTTGGTCGCATTGGGAATGATGGCTGTGAGTATCTCTTTCGGATCTTCGGCTTCTACATCCCGTAATCGACCTTTCAGTTCCGGGGTGAAAAAGACGCGATAGGATAAGACACGACGTATGACAATTGATATCAATTGAGAACTAACAATGGCTGTTAACCCAAAACCGGCATATATTAAACCGATTGCTAACCCAATGTAAACAACTTGTCCTAAGATGGTAATCTGTTGAATGCGCTTGACATATCCTTTGCCTGTTAATAGTGCATCGTAGTAGAAAGAGTAGAGATTGTAGCAATGTAATGCAATGAGCAGAAACCATGCTATAAGAGTATCTTGACGATTTCCTGAGTATTTTTGTAAAATACAGTAAAAATATGCCGTCCCAGCCGTGGATAATAATACAAAGGCACCCAATGCTATCCACTGGTAGAATCGGCGCATCGCCTTTAATGAACCTTTAAGCAAACCATAATCGATAGTTGCATCCGTATCGATATGGTTAACTCCGTTTTTTTGAAGTTTCTTGACTCCCGAGAAGATATAACTGATATTTCTGGCAAAAGTAGGGCGAAAACCAAAATCTAACATTAACACCAACGCAGTGATCGTATGGAAAATATTCCAAATACCAACTGTTTCTTGTGGCATCATATGTAGAATAAATGGGAGCAATACGACACCGGCTCCAATAGTGAATGCCGTAGAGACATAGCTCCATACTATATCCTTCTTGCCAATATGTTCGATCTTTTCAGCCATCGGTATTCTGTTTTTTTGCGATCAGTATTCTGTATTTAAATTGCGAGTGTTAGTCGCGGCGGAAGATGTCACGGGTATAAACTTTTTCTTGGACATCGTCGAGGACAGGGTCAAAACGATTGGCGATGATGGCTTGAGAACGGGACTTGAAGGCGGCAAGGTCGTTCACTACGAGAGAACCGAAGAAAGTTGAATTGTCCGGCAAAGTGGGTTCGTAAATGATGACTTGGGCACCTTTGGCCTTCACACGTTTCATGATGCCCTGAATAGAGGACTGACGGAAATTGTCGGAGTTCGACTTCATCGTCAAGCGGTAAACGCCGATGACGCACGGGTGCTCCTCCGAGGCGTTGTACTGGCCGTTGTTGTAATAGTCGTAATAGCCGGCTTTCGCCAAGACGCGGTCGGCGATGAAGTCTTTGCGGGTGCGATTAGACTCGACGATGGCTTCAATGAGGTTCTCGGGGACGTCTTGGTAATTGGCGAGAAGTTGTTTGGTATCCTTTGGGAGACAATAACCGCCATAACCAAAAGAGGGGTTGTTATAGTGCGTGCCGATACGCGGATCAAGGCAGACACCATCGATGATGTCCTGTGTGTTGAGACCTTTCATCTCCGCGTATGTGTCGAGTTCGTTGAAATAGCTGACGCGCAGGGCAAGGTACGTGTTGGCAAAGAGTTTGACGGCTTCGGCTTCGGTCAGTCCCATGATGCGGGTCTCGATGTCCTCTTTGATGGCTCCCTCTTTGAGGAGTGCCGCAAAACGCTCTGCGGCTTTGGTAAGACGTTCGTCTCCTTTGACCGTTCCGACGATGATACGGGAAGGGTAGAGGTTGTCGTAAAGCGCTTTGGACTCACGAAGAAACTCCGGCGAAAAGAGGATGTTGTCGCAGTTGTATTTGCGGCGGACAGACTCGGTGTAACCGACAGGAATGGTTGATTTGATGACCATGATTGCCTGCGGGTTGACGCGGAGGACGGTTTCAATGACGTTCTCCACAGCCGAAGTGTCGAAATAATTCCGCTGGCTGTCATAGTTCGTCGGGGCGGCAATAACGACGTATTCCGCATCCTTATAAGCGGATTCTGCATCGAGTGTCGCCGTGAGGTCGAGTTCTTTTTCGGCGAGGTATTTCTCAATATACTCGTC